>MDSY01135595.1_pt1 | contig 27427 bp, 27 predicted proteins | sample 811131 | NCBI WGS metagenome assembly MDSY01 (sample SAMN05326643, study PRJNA326480) | marine metagenome | isolation source: seawater | place: Atlantic Ocean: South West | collected 2010
ATAAGGTGAAAGTCTACTACAGCTTTTACGAGCTAAATCTGGTTTGGATATGTGCTTTTGATAATTTATATATCTACCATTAAAAAAAGAATCCAAATATCGATTTGCATAATAACTACCTCCAGGTTGAATATTACTATCTTCAAAAGTATTTAAGTCTAATAGTTTAAATTTTAATTTGACTTTATTTAGCAAATGTTTAGATATAAGATTATTATTATTTTTAGGAACTGGTATTAAGGGCTTTTGCATATGAAAATTCCAAATTTTTGACCATTTTTTTCTATCTGTTAAACCTCTGAAAACACCATGTTGCCTTTTTTCAATCCATTCAATGTTATTTTTGATTAACCATTTTTTTAAAAATCGGTCTCTATAATATGTCAAGTTTATCCCAGTTTCGTAATGGGAATAAACCTCTTTTATTGAAAACTCTCTACTAAGGATTTCCATAGTCTCTAACATTTCTCCACTAACGGATAATATCTCTGAATTATAGGAATTTAATCTTGAATTCATTTCTTTTAAAGACTGTTTTATAAAGTTTAAATGACGATTGCTAAAGTGGTCATTACTTATCAAGGAATTTTCTGCAACATAAAGTAATAACACCATTTTATTACTAGACAAAGCAGATGAGAGTGCCTCATGATCTTGTAAACGTAAGTCTCTTTTGAGCCAAACAACTGCTGTTGGAATATTCTTTGTTATCATATTATAAATTAACTAAAGGAGTTTAATGATTTAAAAAACGTTAAAATAGGTTAATTTAAATTTTCTAAAAAAGAATGAGCTGATTGAAGAAGATTAGTTCTTTTACCAATATCCATTTTATCAAAATTTCTTACAAGCATTCTCATTCTTGGATTTTTATCAAAAAAATCTCTATGGTTATCAATAAAATTCCAAAAAAGGGAATCCCATATGCCCGACCATTCACCTTTCTTATAATTACTCATTTTAAGTATATAACTACTACCACTGATGTAAGGTTTTGTTGACATTAGTCCTCCATCAGCAAACTGACTCATTCCATAAACGTTCGGAACCATGACCCAATCATATGAATCAATAAACATTTCCATAAACCATCTGTAAACCTCATCTGGATCAAATTCACATAATAACATGAAATTTCCCAAAATCATAAGTCTCTCGATATGATGCGCATAACCAGTTTTTAAGATTTTTCTTATTGAATCATCAACAGGTAATATACCAGTTGACGCGTCATAAAATGATTTGGGTATTTTTCTTTTAAAGCCCCAAAAGTTTTTTGTCCTTTCCTCACTACCTTTAACAGTGTAAATTCCCCTTATAAATTCTCTCCAACCAATAATTTGTCTAATGAAACCTTCACATGAATTTAATGGAATATCATTCTTATTATAAAAAACTATTGTCTTATCTAATATAAAATTAATATCAAGTAGACCTGTGTTTAACAAAGGTGATAATAGGCTATGGTTTAAAAAAATTTCATTATCAACTATAGAATCTTCATAAGGTCCAAACTCTTTAAACCTTTCTTCTAAAAAACTTTCAAACCATTTTCTTGACTGTTCAAAATCAGTTGGGAAATAAAAATCGTTATTTAAATTACCTGGATTTTTCAAATAATTTTTTTTAACATATTCTAATGAATTTGATAAAAGTATTTTTTCATTGACAACAGATTTTACTTTTGGTGGAATTTTATTGATGGGATATTTTTCTCTATTCATAACATCATATGTCCAATCACCTCCCTCAGGCTTTCCGCTTTGATCAATAAGAATTCCGGTTTTTTTTCTTTGTAATTTATAGAAAGAGGTTTGAAAAAATTTTTTCTTTTCAGGTTTGAAAAAATCGGGATCAACTTTTTTGTTTACAAACATCGGATTATCTAAAAAATCAAGCTTAATGTCAAACTTTTTACAGTAACGTATAAGCCTTTTTTCAATTAGATAATCAACCGGATCGATTATTCTTATTGAGTTAAACTTTATTGAAATTTTTTCAATCAAACTTCTTATATCTGATGTCTCGCTTATTGAATCAATGTACTCGACGTCAAAACCAATACTTTTTAAATAGTTCTCATATTTCTTCATAGATAACCTATGAAAAATTAATTTTTGCTTGTGGAACTTATAATTTTTAAAAAATAAAAACTCTTCTACTAAAAAAATTTTATTTCTTTTTAAAAGTAATGGTGATTTTTCAAACAATTGATTTGGTAAAACTATTGATGCAAACTGGTCTATTTCAGCCATAAATTTTGAAATTTTTTTTGTGAATCATATTTTTGAGCTTGCCACGATATATCGAATTTTCTATCTCTAGGATCGTTACCTACTCCTGAAATATACATCCAATTACCATAATTGCTATGAACATCATAGTCTATTAATTGAGATTCGAAATAAGCTGCCCCCATCCTCCAATCCATCAAAAGCTCCTTTGCAAAATAAGAAGCAACATTTTGTCTACCTCGATTACTCATCCATCCTGTTTTCAAAAGCTCAATCATGTTTGCATTTACAAATGATTCATCTGTAGAACCATTAATCCAAGACTGAAGCTTCTTTTTATCTTTATTCCAATTGTAATTCTTATCGAGAATTCCCCCTATTTTGAATATTTTGTTTCCATGTTTAAGTGATATATATTTAAAGAAATCTCTCCATATTAATTCAAACACCAACCAATAAGTAGACTGATTTTTTTTTCTTTCTTTTTCAAAGGATTTAATTTCCCAATATATTTCTCTTACAGAAAGGGATCCATTTGCGAGCCATGCTGATAGTTTGGAGCTATAGTCTTCTCCTGTCAGTCCATTCCGGGTATGTTTATATGTTGATATTTTTTCGGTTTCCCAAAAATAATGATCTATTCTTTGTTTCCCTGATTTACTACCACCAATAAAAGGAAATGCTGTTTTTCGATTTTTTTCAAAAGGGAGAATGTCGAAGTCTTCCAATGATGGAATTTTATCTTCTTGAATTAAAGTATTCTCAATTGGAAATGGTTGAATATTATTAAAACATGATCTTACAGTAACGAATTTCTCACACTTTTTTCTAAAAACAGTGAATACTTCTGGAAGACTTTCAATCTCAATTGGGAGGTCATCAGGATGAAATAAAAATTGATCATAGAATGAGTGTACTTCAACTTTTTCAGAAATACTTTTTTTTAAAGTATCAGTTGTAATTTGCTCTTCTTGTGTCCATTCTTTTTGATAGTAAAGATCCGTGATTCCATAGGTGTCAACCAATTTTGGAATACCTTTTTCCGGGTTTTTTTTATCTATTATCAGAGATATATTTTTTTTTAATAAATCTGATTTTAATTGTTTTAATGTTTCAATTAAAAATTGTAATCTATATTTTCCCGTTTTTTTAAAACCCCATGGGGTTTGTATAAATTGTTTTGGATCAAAAGTATAATATGCTATTATACGATCACAATTTTTGGAAGCATTATAGAATCCATAATGATCTGTAATCCTTAAATCATTACGCAACCAAATTAAAGCTCGTCTTTTACTGTCTTGCATTTTTTACTACAATATTTTACTTTATCCCAATCACGCTCCCACTTTTTCCGCCATTTAAATGGTCTTCCACATACTAAGCATATTTTTTGAGGAAGATTCATTTTTAAAATCCTCTTCACACTCTATTTAGGGCTTTTTTATATGTGAGTAAGCATCTTTCTCTTGCCATTTTGTGATCAATAATAGGTTTTGGATAATCAAATTCTTGAAAATTTGGAACCCATCTTTTGATATAGTTGAGTTCTTTATCAAACTTTTTAATCTGTTCCGTAGGATTGAAAATTCTAAAATAAGGTGCTGCATCAACTCCACACCCTGCAACCCACTGCCAATTTCCAACATTGCTGGACATCTCATAATCAAAAAGTTTTTCTGCAAAATAGGCTTCACCCCATCGCCAGTCAATTAAAAGGTGCTTACATAGAAAACTACCAACTAGCATACGGACACGATTGTGCATAAAACCAGTTTGGTTTAGCTCTCTCATCCCGGCATCAACTAACGGATAGCCCGTTTCACCAATACACCACTTATTAAAATCTTCTTCATTATTTCTCCATTCAATACGGTCATATTGTGGTTTAAAACTATCTGTTTTAGTGTGTGGAAAGTGCCATAAAATCTGCATAAAAAACTCTCTCCAAATCAATTCTTTTAAAAAAGTATGATTTTTTCTACTAACAGATTTTTGAACAGCTCTTCTTATGCTTAGAGTTCCAAATCTCAAAGATGTTCCCAAACGAGATGTTTTATCAATTGAAGGAAAGTTTCGTGTAGCCTCATATTCGTCAATAACCCTATTATTAAAAACTGGCTCAGGATGGGGCAAATTGCTTTTAGAAAAACCAAGATCAGACAAACTACATTTTGGAAGAATACTTAAATTATAGCATTTTTCTAACAGATTTTCTGAAGGGAAGTTCTCTATTGGATTGTCTTCAAGGCGAGATAGCCATTTTCTTGAATAAGGTGTATAAACTTTATATGGATTTCCATCATCTTTAGTAACCTCGTTTTTTTCAAAAATAACTTGATCTTTATATCGTTCAAAAACTATTCCATTTTTGTTAAGTAATATCTGAATTTCTTGATCTCGCTTTGAAGCATATGGCTCATAATCTTTGTTACATACAACCTTATTAATAGGCCATTTTTCGAATATTTTTTTAAAAACAACTTCAGGAGTACCGTGATAAATTCCTAGGCTACATTGATTACTCTTCATCGCAATATCAATTTTACTTAGGGCTGATAATATAAATTCTACTCGAGCATCTTTTTCGGGGAGTTTATCCAAGATATTAGAATCAAATATAAAGATTGGTATGACTTTATTTTCTCCTTGTAATGCTCTATAAAATCCGTGATTATCCTCAATTCTTAGGTCTCTTCTAAACCAAAACAAGGTGAATTTTTCCAATATTTTTATGTTTTTAAATTTCCAATTCCACCATCAAGTTGCAAAACTCTACCTGTCATCCAACTACTCTCTTCGCCAAGAAGGAAAGCAGCAGCTTGAGCAATTTCTTTTGCACTACCTATTCTCCCTAGAGGGTGACGTTCATTAGCCTTTTCTAATTTAGTCTCATTATTTAAAAACTTTGAAGCTAATGGAGTATTAACAAGAGAAGGTGCAATTGCATTAACTCTAATTTTAGGAGCAAATTCTGCGGCCAATGAACGGGTTAAGCCTTCTATTGCACCCTTAGATGCAGCCACAGAGCTATGAAAAGGCATGCCTGTTTGAACGGCAACAGTACTAAAAAACACAATAGATGCATTGCCAGAGGCACTTAGATTTCCTAAAACGTTTTTCAAAGAATTGATAGCACCGGTAACATTGATTTGAAAATCTTTTTCAAATGCTTCTACCGAAAGCCCCTTAAAAGGTCTAAGGTTAATACTGCCTGGACAGTAAACAAAACCATCTAACTTCTCAGGAAGCAATGATGTATCTAAACTCTCTGAAGTGGCATCAAATGTTATATGATGCGCGTTAAGCCCTGATAAATTATCGCTTGATCTACTTGCTACGTAAATGTTGTTTGACGATGAAAGAAGATCAGCTAGCGCTAAGCCAATTCCTGAACTACCACCAATAATTAATATATTTTTATTTTTTATCATAATTTGTAAGTTCCAAATATTTCTATTAATGCATTTTTTCTGTATTCAAATATCTCTTTTAACTTTGGGGCTACTAATATTGGTTGAGCAATTCTTCCAATAATACCCAATGGTATTTTATAATCTATAATATCCTTCATTTCAACACCATTTTCAATGGCCTTTATGAAGTGCTTATGATGCCATAAAGAATATGGCCCGAAACGCTGCTCATCGACAAAATAATTTCCCTCGTCAACATGAGTTATTTCAGTGACCCATTTAGTTGGGATTCCCATTACAGGAGTAACCATATATTGAATAATTTGTCCAGCGTACATTTTATTATCTATATCGTTAATAATTTTGAACCCCATATAATCTGGTGTAATCCTTTTTAGATTTTTGGGGTTAGATAAAAAATCCCATGCATGACTTTTAGAGATAGGTAAATTTTGAATCGTCTTTAAACGATAAATTTTCATAAATTAAATTTTTAACAAATATATTAAAGGTTTAACATGTTATCATGTTAGATTAAAATTTATGATTAATTGTTTTTAACATATTAACATATTGACACAAAATTTGAATAAATAAGAATGAAAAATTTATATTTGAAATAAAAAATGAAAAAAATTAAATTTTTACTAATCATTTGTTGCTCAGCTAGCTTTGCACAAATCCAGACACCTCAATCTAGTCCAAAAGCTTCAATAAATCAAACAGTTGGTCTGACTGAAGTCAAAGTAGAATATTCTAGACCTGCTATTCGAGGAAGAATAATCATGGGAGATTTAGTTCCTTTTGGTGAGATTTGGAGAACTGGTGCTAACGCTAACACTATAATTTCTTTTAGCGACGACGTAAATGTTGGAGGAAAGTCTTTAAAAGCAGGTAAATATTCTATTTTTTCTCGTCCTGGAATATCAATGTGGGAAGTTTTTTTTTATACTAAATATGATAATTGGAATTTACCTGATAAATGGGATATAGATAATGTAGCTGCTGTTGTAGAAATAGAAACTCAGAAACTAAAACAAATCAAGGAGCACTTCACTATAGCTATTGATAATTTATCTAATCAAGGGGCTACTATCGATTTAGAATGGGAAAACACCAAAATATCTGTACCATTTGAAGTGCCCACAGATGAAAAAACAATGGCTTCAATAAATAGGATTATGCGAGGTGAGCCAACAGCTAGGGATTATTACGGAGCTGCAATTTACTTTAGAGAAAGTGGAAGAGACTTACAGAAAGCAAAAAAATGGATTTCCACAGCTATAGATATGGATGGGGGTAAATATTGGATGTATAGACAACAAGCCTTAATTCTAGCTGAATTAAATGAAAAAGAGGCTGCGATACTAGCATCAAAAAACTCATTAAAACTTGCTAAAGAATCTGGAAATCAAGACTATGTTCGATTAAATAATAAGTCCATATCAGAATGGTCTAAATAATTTTTATTTTTTTTTTAATTTTTTTTTGATTTGTACCAAACATTGAGAACTAAACCTAAAATAACAAGAAAAGTTCCTAGAAATTGATAAAAATCGTATGCCTCTTTTAAAACAAAAAAGCCAAATATAATAGTAAAAAGTACCTCAACATATTTAAATGGAGCTACCATGTGAGCCTCTGCATTTTGAAATGCTTTAGTCATGAAAAGCTGACCAAAAAAACCAAAGAAACCCAAACTAGATAAAAGCAACAGATCTTCCAAGTCTGGTCTTACCCAAAAAAAGATACTACCAACACCCCCAACTAAAGTAGCTGTGATCATAAAATAATGAACCACTACAACAGGATGATCCTTTTTACCAATTTTAGAAATTAAAATATAAACAACAGCTGAGAAAAAAGCTGCAACTAAGACTAAAAAAACTCCAAAATTTGATCCTGAAGGATCATAACTCTTAATTAAAAATACACCTGTAAATGCTATTAAAAAAAATCCCCATTGCGCTGGTTTAATTACTTCCCGTAAAAAAAAGACAGCTAAAATTCCTGCAAAAATTGGAGATAAGTAACGAAGTGTAACCGCACTTCCAATACTAATGTAATGTATTCCCCAAAAAAATAAAATCATTGAAGTAACACCCACCAGCCCCCTTAACATTAAAAGTTTTTTTTGGTTACCCAGCATATTAATTTTTTTTGATTTCAGAAAACCAAAAGTGATAAATAATGACCCTAATGACCTAAAGAAAACAAGTTGAAATGTAGAGTAATCAATCAGGAATTTTACAAGAGCGTTCATAAATGCAAATGACAAAGTACTTAAAAGCATAAATTTAACAGCCTTGGAAAAAGAGTTTTTCATTTTTTTTCAAAGATGAGAAATGGAGACGGTTCAGACTAGGGAATAACAAAAAAGACTAAATTAATATTATCTTCGACCATAAAATTTCAACTTCTTGTTTGAGTTAAATCTTTTTGATTTTAGTCTTGCTGCTTTTTGCGCTTTTTTACTAGGTGTTTCAAAATCAGGAATAAAGGGTATCGCGGCACTTATAGTTACAGGTTTTGCTTTAACATATGGTGCTAAAACGTCTACTGGAGTCTTAATGCCTCTTTTGCTTGTTGGTGATATTTTTGCTATAACATACTACAAGCGCCATGTTCAATGGAATCATATCATTAAACTAATACCGTGGATGGTTTTGGGAGTTTTAATTGGAGTTATTGGCGGTTCATATATTTCAGATAATTTATTTAAATATGGAATGGCAGGAATCATATTATTAAGTGTTGGTTTAATGTATTATTGGGAAAATAAAAAAGATAAAACCGTTCCTTCACATTGGAGTTTTGGAAGTTCGATGGGAATTCTTGCAGGTTTCACAACTATGGTAGGCAATTTAGCAGGAGCTTTTTCTAATATTTACTTTTTAGCAATGCGCCTTCCTAAGAATGCTTTCATTGGAACAGCTGCATGGTTATTTTTTATTATAAATTCTTTTAAAATTCCTTTTCATATTTGGTCATGGGGTACAATAAATAGGATTTCAATTTGGAAAAGTATTGAATTAGTTCCATTTGTTATTTTTGGACTTTTTGTAGGGGTCTATCTAGTCAAAAAAATTAATGATGACGCTTATCGAAAACTTATTTTGTTGTTAACAGCGCTTGGCGGAGTTATTATTTTATTTAACTAAACTTAAAACTTTGAACTACTTGTCGAAGGATATTAGTATCAGAATCTTTTAAAGGCTGATTTAAAAAGGATAATTCTTTATTTACTTCTTTCGGAATTCTAATTGGATTGATAATCTTTGATCCAGATAAATGGATTGAAGAAAATCCAGCTACTTTAAAGATTTTACAATTATCTATTCCTATCCCACCACCTGGCATTATATTGATTTGTAATCCGAACTTTTCATTCCAACTTTTAAGGTTATTAATTCCATCTATTGCATTTTCATTTTGACCAGAGGTAAGAACACAGTCAAACCCCAATTCTATAAGTTGCTCTAGAGACTCTTCGGGATTAATAAGTACATCAAAGGCACGATGAAAAGTAATAAACATTGAACCTGCAAGAGATTTCCATTTTTTAAGCAAAGGAATGTCAAGTTTAAATTCATTATTATGCATCCCAACTACAACCCCTTGACAGCCCAACAAATTTGCATTTTTAATATTTTGTTCGATTAAGGTAATTTCTTCAGAAGAGTAAAAAAAATGTCCCGGTCTAGGACGAATTAAACAATGTATGGGTAAAATATTGAGATTAAGTCCTTGTCTAATAAAACCTGCTGAGGGTGTTAGTCCTCCAAGCTCAAGTGCTGAACACAACTCAATTCTGTCTGCCCCAGCAGTTGCTGCATTTTTAATTGATGACATCGATGAAACACAAACTTCAACAAGCATATATCACTCTTTTTAAACAAAATCAAAATTAACTATAATATTATAAGTAAGAATTCGAAATGATTCACTAATACAAAAAAAATATTCTTTATTTTCGTGTTGAATGAAAAGACGAAGTTTTATAAATCAGAATTCTTTTGGATTGGCTGGTGCTTTAATATCTCCTAAAATTTTTGAATATTCTAAAATAATAGATACATCAAAAATAGCTCAAAATACAACACCATTTGTACTAAGCACTTGGAATGTTCCTGAATCTACCCAGATAGCAGCTGATGCTTTAGAAAAAGGAGTAAGTGCTTTAGATGCGGCTGTTTTAGGAGTAGCTTATGAAGAAAAGAATTTAAAAAATAATTCTGTTGGTAAAGGTGGGGCTCCCGATCGCGATGGTAATGTTACATTAGACGCTTGTGTTATGGACCATAACTGGAATTGTGGGGCTGTTCTGGCTGTAGAAAATATTATACATGTAGCCGCATTAGCTCAAGATGTAATGGAAAAAACTCCTCATGTTATTTTGGCTGGCGAAGGCGCTAAAAAATTTGCTATTGAACAAGGATTTACCCCAGAAGATTTATTAACAGAGTCTAGTAAAAAAGCCTGGAAAGAATGGTTAAAAAAAGGGGCTTATCACCCTGAAATAAACGTTGAAAATCATGATACTATAGGAATGCTTTGTATTGATAAGCAAGGTAATTTATCCGGTGCATGCACAACTTCTGGTCTTGCATATAAGATGCATGGGCGAGTTGGAGATTCACCAATTATTGGTTCTGGATTATATATAGATAATAATGTTGGTGGTGCTGTAGCTACTGGATTAGGTGAAGAAGTTATTAAAACTGTGGGGAGTTTTCTTATTGTTGAGTTAATGAGACAAGGTAGATCTCCTCAAGAGGCTTGCGAAGAAGCAATTAATCGTATTTTAAAAAAGCATGAAGGAAAACCTGATTTTCAAGTTGCTTATCTAGCAACCAATAAAAAAGGAAATATTGGTGCATACAGTGTTATGAAAGGGTTTTCATATACACACAATAAAAATAAGATTAACCAAAACACAAATTCAAATTCGGTTTATTAAATTTTAAAGAAGATGGAGATTATTGAGAAGGATAAAAAGTATGATGTAGTAATAGTAGGATCTGGTGCAGGTGGGGGAATGGCTACAAAAATTCTTACAGATAGTGGATTGAATGTAGCATTAATGGAAGCAGGACCATTTTTTGATCCAGCCAATCCAGACCAACAACTTCATTTGAAATGGCCCTATGAATCACCGAGAAGAGGAAAGGGATCAACAAGAGCTTTTGGAGAATTTCATGCCTCTTATGGAGACTGGGAGGTTGATGGTGAGCCATATGAAATGAAAGGAGATACTAAGTTTAATTGGTGGCGAAGTAGAATGCTTGGTGGTAGAACCAATCATTGGGGCAGAATATCACTTCGATTTGGACCAAATGATTTTAAAAGAGGAAGTATTGATGGTTTAGGAGATGAATGGCCAATAAGCTATGATGATGTTAAACCATATTATGATAAAGTTGATAAGTTAATTGGAGTAACAGGAACTAAAGAAAATATATATAATGAACCTGATGGTTTTTTTCTTCCTCCAGCAAAACCAAGACTTCACGAGCTCTATTACAAAAAAGGAGCCGAAAAAGCCGGTGTTAAAGTAATCCCATCAAGACTCTCGATTGTAACAAAAAGAATAAATAATGAACGAGGGGTTTGTTATTATTGTGGGAATTGTGGAAGATCTTGTGGTGTTTATGCGGATTTTTCTGCTAGTTCTTGTCTTGTTTTTCCAGCTCAAAAGAACGCCCAAGGGAGACTTGACTTATATGTAAATAGTATGGTAAGAGAAGTCTCTGTTGATAAAAATGGTAAACCTGATGGAATTGTCTACATTAATAAAGATGATAATAAAGAATACAAAATAAATGCTAAAGTTGTTGTTTTAGCTGCCTCTGCATGTGAGAGTGCGAGAATATTGCTTAACTCCAAAAGTACATATCACGAAAATGGACTAGGAAACAGTTCAAATATGGTAGGAAAATATCTACATGACTCCACAGGTAATAACAACATGGCTTTTATACCAGATTTAATGAATAGAAAAACATATAATGAAGACGGTATGGGAAACATGCACCTTTATACCCCTTGGTGGCTTGATAATAAAAATTTAGATTTTCCAAGAGGTTATCATATTGAAATTGGTGGTGGCCTTGGGGCTCCCATGTATGGCTTTGGTTTTGATTTTAACAGTTTAAATAAGTTTTTTGGTATAGAGGTTGGAGGATACGGAGACAGGGTCCGCGAAGAAGTTAAAAAGTATTATGGATCAACAATATTTTTTGCTGGCAGAGGAGAATCAGTTCCTAATAAGGATAATTATTGCGAAATAGATCCTGAAAAGAAAGACAAATATGGAATACCTGTATTAAGATTCAATTATAAATGGTCTGATCATGAACGTAGACAGGCTAAACACATGAATGAAACGGTTGAAAAAATAGTTCATAATATTGGAGGCCATATGTTATGGAAAAATGAAGGGCCAGATCATGGCTTAATAAATCCTGGGGGAATCATACATGAAGTAGGAACTACTAGAATGGGTAATGATCCTAAAACTAGTGTTGTAAATGAATATGAACAATTACATGATGCTAAAAATGTTTTTATTGTTGATGGTGGACCTTTTGTTTCACAAGCTGATAAAAACCCAACTTGGACAATTATGGCGCTCTCCTGGAGAACATCAGAATATATAATTGATGAATTAAAAAAACAAAATATCTAGTCATGAACAGAAGAGACAGTATAAAAACTATGGTAATAACCTCTTTAGCAAGTGGACTATTATTAGAAGGATGCATCCAAGGTGAAAAAGAAGTGATTTATGAGAATGTTTGGAAATATAAATACGGAAGAACTCCCGAAGAACTTCAAAGAGATCTCGAGATATTGAATCAAGTTTTCTTTTCAAAAAAAGAAATCAATACAATTCGAGTTTTAGCTCATTTAATTGTTCCTCCAACTAAAGAAGGAAATATTGACCAGGCAGAGGTTCCTGAATTTATTGAATTTATCGTTAAAGATACTCCTTCGTATCAAAAAGATTTAAGGGAAGGTATCTTCTGGCTTGATAAAACATCGATGGAAAATTTTGAAAAGAAATTTGTCAATTGTATGGTCGAAGATCAAAAATCAATTTTAGATAAAGTTGCCTTCCCAAAAGATAAAAAAAGTAAAGAGGAAACCTTTTTTTCAAATATGAAAAATTTGGTTATTACTGGCTATTTTTCTTCAGAAGTTGGAATTAATGATTTAGGATATAAGGGAAATCAACCTAATTTTTGGGATGGAGTTCCCGAAGATATCATGAAGGAACACGGTTTTTCATATGACAGAGATTGGAAATATACTTTTGTTGATCCAATGACAAGAAATGATCTTGCTGAATGGGATGAGAATGGAAATTTAATCACCTGATCCCTAAAAAGAATCTCATAAATTACTTTTATGAACAAATATATCCTTGCAATTGATGCTGGAACAACTAGCTCAAGAGCGATAATTTTTGATAGAAATGGTCAGTCAATTGGTGTTTCACAACATGAGTTTACTCAACACTTTCCTAATGAAGGTTGGGTTGAACATGACGCAATTGAGATATGGGAAACTCAATTATTAGCTATTAAAGAAGTTCTGAAAAATAATGCTATAAGTTCAGGACAAATCCACTCAATGGGAATTACCAACCAAAGAGAAACTACAATTATTTGGAACAGAAAAACTGGAATTCCAGTTCATAAAGCAATTGTTTGGCAAGATAGAAGAACAGCTTCTATCTGTGAAAATTTAGAAAAAGAGGGAAAAGCAGATTTATTTTATCAGAAAACTGGGCTTTTACTCGATGCCTATTTCTCTGGGACAAAAATTAAATGGATTCTTGATAATGATCCAGAAATCAGAAAACAAGCAGAAAAAGGAGAACTTGCTTTTGGTACTGTAGATAGTTGGTTAGTGTGGAAACTAACGGAAGGAAAAGTCCATGTAACTGATATTACAAATGCAAGTCGAACTCTACTATTCAATATCCATACACTAAAATGGGATCAGGAATTATTAGACACCTTGAATGTTCCAAGATTACTTTTACCTAAAGTTGTATCCTGTTCTGAAAAAGTAGGAACTACCTCAAAGATGTATTTTGAGAATTCTATCCCAATAAGTGGAATTGCTGGAGACCAGCAAGCAGCTTTATTTGGTCAAATGTGTATTAATGCTGGTGATGTAAAAAACACCTACGGAACAGGCTGTTTTTGCATTATGAACACTGGGGAAAAGCCGGTTCAATCTAAAAATAAAATGTTGACTACCATTGGTTATCAAGTTAATGGAAAAGTGAATTATGCCCTAGAAGGAAGTGTCTTTATCTCTGGAGCTGCAGTTCAGTGGTTACGTGATCAATTGGGTATAATATCCTCCGCTTCAGAAATAGAAGCCTTGGCAGAAACTGTGGAAAATAATGGTGGGGTTACTTTTATTACAGCTATGGCTGGTTTAGGAGCTCCATATTGGGACCCTCATGCCACAGCTTCAATTATTGGAATCACACGCGGGACTGAAAAAGGTCACATTGCTAGAGCAACTTTAGAAGCTATTGCAATGCGGACAAAAGAGATCGTCACTGCGATGCAGAAAGATGCAGGCATTACTTTCAAGTCTTTAAAGGTAGATGGAGGGGGAAGTACAAATAATCTACTAATGCAAATTCAATCAAATTTACTAGATGTCAATGTTATTAGACCAGAAACAACCGAAACAACTGCTTTAGGTGCAGCATTCTTTGCTGGACTTTCTAGTGGATATTGGCCTTCTTTAGAAAGTCTATCAGATATATGGAAAGTCAACAAGGAATTTAATCCCATTAGAAATAAGGAAAATAAAAAAATTATTGATAATTGGGAACAGCGCATATCAAAAATGATTAATCCTAAACCAAATGAATAGAAATACAAGTCTTGAAAGAATTAATGAAAATCAAGAATGGGATTTAGCAATTATTGGTGGTGGAGCTTCTGGATTAGGAATTGCGGTTGATGCTGCAAATAGAGGATTTAAAACCATTTTGTTGGAAAAAAATGATTTTGCTAAAGGGACGTCATCTAGAAGTACAAAATTAGTTCATGGAGGTGTCCGATATTTGCAAAACGGTGATATTTCATTAGTTATTGAAGCACTAAGAGAACGGGGAATAATGAGAAAAAATGCACCCCACCTAGTTCGAGACTTAAGTTTTGTAATACCCTCCTACGATTGGTGGAGTAGCCCTTTTTATGGGTTAGGTCTTAAGGTCTATGACATGATGGCTGGTAAACTCGGTTTAGGTCCCTCTACCCTACTAGACAAAGAGGAGACACTTAATTATATACCTAATGTAAATAAAAAAGGTTTACGAGGGGGTGTAATATACCATGATGGACAGTTTGACGATGCCCGAATGGCAATTAGCTTAATGTTGACTGCAGATCAAGAAGGAGCAACTTTGTTAAATTATGCTGATGTTTTGAGTTTCACAAAAGAGAAAGATATTATAAACGGACTTAAATTTAGAGATCAATTAAGTGGAAATCAAATGCATATTAATGCAAAAGTAGTTGTAAATGCTACAGGAGTTTTTTCAGATCGCTTAATTGCTTTAGACCAGCCTAACGCAAAACCTATGATTAGACCATCGCAGGGTGTTCATATTGTTTTGGATAAAGAGTTTATCAAATCAACTCATGCCATTATGGTGCCTCATACTACTGATGGAAGAGTTCTATTTGCTGTTCCTTGGAATAAATACGTAATCGTAGGAACTACAGATACCCCAATAGATGATACTTTAGAGGAACCGATTGCATTAGAAGAGGAAATTAATTTTATTTTAGATAATGCAGGGACCTACATGACAAAAAAACCACTACGATCTGATGTGAAAAGTGTATTTGCAGGACTTCGTCCACTTGCTGCATCTGAAGATAAAAAAGCAAGTACGAAAGAAATTTCTCGTCATCATAAAATTACAGTTAGTACAAGTGGATTGGTTAGTATACTTGGAGGTAAATGGACAACATATAGAAAAATCGCAGAAGACGCTGTAAATACAGTACAAATGGTGGGTGGTCTTTCTGAACGTAAGTGCAATACAGAAGCTCTTCCTATATTCGGTTTTGATCCTTCAACGGACTGGAGTCAACCACTTCATCACTATGGAACTGAAGCAAAAAAAATTCAAGCGTTAGAAATTAAAGATGGAAATAAATCTCTTTCAGATAAATTGTATATTACAAAAAATCAAATTCATTGGGGTGTTAAGGAGGAAATGGCTACTAATCTAGAGGATATCCTTGCTCGTAGAACACGATGCTTATTTTTAGATGCTTACGAAACTGAAAAAATAGCTCCAAAAGTAGCTGAAACTATGGCTAAGATTTTAAATAAGAATCAAAATTGGATAAACCAAGAATTAAAAGATTTTAAATCAATTATTAAAAACTATCAACTATGATAATGGATCCATATTTAGCTGAATTTATTGGTACTACAACACTTCTCTTATTTGGAGTAGGAGTTGTAGCAAATGTAAACTTAAAAAATACCATAGCTGAAGGACAAAATCCTTGGGTCTTAATAACAGCAGCATGGGGATTTGCCGTGTTTGTGAGTGTATTTATAACATCACAATCTAGTGGAGCTCATCTAAATCCAGCCGTTACTCTAGGATTAGCTGTAGCAGGGAAATTTTCATGGTCTCTTGTTCCCGGATATTTTTGTGCTCAACTTCTTGGTGCAATGCTTGGTAGTTGGTTAGCCTATATAACTTATATTGATCATTATCGTCTTACAAAAGATGAAGAAATTATAAGGAGTACTTTTTGTACAGGTCCAGCAGTACGAAATCCTAAAAACAATTTTTTCAGTGAATTTATAGGCACTTTTATGCTTGTATTTGGAGTCTTATTTATTGTAGGTCCAAATATTGAAATTAGTGGTTCGGAAATTCAAAATTTTGGTATAGGCTCCCTAGATGCCCTACCTGTAGGGATTTTGGTTTGGCTTATTGGAATCGCCTTGGGTGGTACCACAGGATACGCCATTAATCCAGCTCGTGATTTTGGACCACGTTTAGTTTATTCTTTTTTACCTCGAAAAAATAAAGATGCTGATTGGAAATATAGCTGGATTCCAGTTATAAGTCCCCTATTTGGAGGAACTACTGCAGGATTATTATATAAGATACTAGTAAATATTTAGACAATCTAGATATCAAATTTGATTTTTTAAAAAAACCTGTATTAGCGTGCCTTTCGTATAAACTCCTAAAAATCAAGTTTGAGGCTACACAATTGATCAAGGATCTGTTCAAAGACAGCTTGCTTTTACAAATGAAACTCACCTCTCTGAATTAAAAGCTCGTTGAGTTTATCAAAAAAATACTAATACAGGCATTACTGTATTTATTATTTTAAAACTTAATATGAAGCCAAGTGAATATCAATCATATCAATCAACTCTTCTAATTTATCTTCAGATTTTGGAGAATTAGCATGGTTTTGATAGTTTGATTTTTCTAATTGAGCAGCATATTGAAGAGAACACATAGCTAAAACATCTTGCTTATCTCTAACTGCATAATTTTTTTCAAGTTGGAGAATAGTAGCTTCAATCTTCTTTGCTGATTTACGAAGAGAAGCCTCCTGATCAGGAGCAACTGACAAAGGGTATACTCTGTTTGCAATGGTTAACTTAATTTTTAATAGATTTTTCATGTGATTAATTCATTTCTGTAAACTGCTGAATACAATAATCAACTTCCTTTATTAAACTATTTATCTTTGTTTTAGCCTGCGATTTGCCTTCATTACTTCCGAGTAAATTATTTGCGATTTTAAGGGATTTATTTTCATTCTGTAAAATCATAACTTTCTCTTCTAAAGACTTATTCTTTTTCAGCAAATTCATTTGCAACTCCTCTTGTTTAAATAAGCTAAGGTGGTTTTCTTTTAGCTTATTCAATAAACCAATAATTTTTTCTTCTAAAACTTTTATCGAAGATGAATTAGTGTCCATATTAAAAATTGCAATTAAAATTTACTATTGTTCAAAGTTATTGAATCTTTTTTCATTTTAAACTCCTTGTGTAATAGTTTTAAAGTTTTTAACAACTCTTAAATAATCTTCATTGAAACTATTTGATTTTTTATCTTGCGTTTAAATGAATTTACCCTACTTAAAATTAAGCTATCTCATCTTTATATTTGTAATTAGTTTTTCATTAACAAGTCAAAATGAACCAAAATGGGTGGCTCCTTTAGATATACCTATTCAACTTTCAGGAACTTTTGGTGAATTGAGAAATAATCACTTTCATGCGGGACTTGACATAAGAACACAAGGTCGTCAAGGCTTAAAAGTAAGGAGTGTTCAAGAGGGGCGAATTAGTAGAATTAGAGTTAATGTTAGTGGATATGGGAAAACGCTTTACATAGAGCACCCCAACGGAACTACCTCAGTATATGCGCATCTTAAAAAGTTTGCTCCTAAAATTGAGGAATTTGTAAAAAAAAACCAATATAAAAAAGAGTCTTTTGTTATACAAATATTTCCTAAAGTTGATGAATTTCCAATAGATGCAGGGGAAGTAATTGGTTATTCTGGGAATACAGGAGGATCAAATGGTCCACATTTACATTTCGAAATGCGTAAAACTATTGGTCAGTTACCAATAAATGCAATGCGATATCATTTAGTTATAGAGGACACTCAGCGGCCACAAGTACAAAATCTCTATTTGTATTCTGGTATAGATCCTTTTAGCGTTCAAAAAGAGTATCCGTTAACAAAAATAAATGACAGCGTTTATTCAACAGCAGGTGTTAGTGCCTCAGGAAAGATTAATGTAGGTTTACGATTATTTGATCGACAAAATCTTTCATATAATAAAAATGGTATTTACAGTGTATCAGTTCGACTAAATGGGGTAGAGTATTTTAGTTATCAGATGGATCAAATTTCATTTGATGATTCCAAGTATATTAATTTGATGATCGATTATCAGAAATTAAAAAAGAAAAAAATGAGAATACAACGCTTTTTTACTCATCCTGAACAAAAATTTTCATTTTTAAAAAATGTTTACCAAAATGGTCAAATGCAAATTGATCCTGGTAAATCTTATCAATTGCTAATAGAATTAAATGATTACAATAAAAATACAAGTTATGTGGAGGTTTATTTAACCGGATCTAAAGAAATATTTAATCAAAAAAAGAAAAAAAATAATCTTATTAAACCTATGGAAGAATATCTCTACGAGTTTAACGATAAATCTGTTTATTTTGAAAAAGATAGTTTTTTTGATGAAGTGAACTTAAAAGTTGAAGATCTTGGAGACACTCTCCGTGTAGGAGAAGATCTTTTTCCTATGAGAAAAGCATATGCTATAAAATATAAGATTCCTAAGGGAGATAGTTTAACCATTTCACAATCCTTTTTATCCATTTTAAACAAAAAAGGAAAACCGATTTTTTTTAGTGCTTTTAAAAAGGATGGTTATTGGCAGGGAAAATCAAAATCACTAGGGGGATTTTTAATTAGTAGAGACAGTATTTCTCCAGAAATAAAGGCTAGTAACTTTAAAGAAGGACAATGGTTAAGTAATTATGATTTCTTGAGATTAAAAATCTCTGATGATTTTTCTGGATTAAAAAAGTTTCGTGGAGAAATTAATGGAAAATGGATTCTTTTAGAGCACGAACCAAAAAACAATAGCTTAATTTATGATTTTAGTGACTTAGAGTTTAAAGAAACTTTAAATCTGTTAACTATTGAAGCTGAAGATAAGGTTGGAAATAAAACTATATTTAAAAGAAAATTTTACAGGAAACGAAAATAATAGATAGTTAAATTTCTACACTGAAAATTCCTCTAGTGTTTTAATTACATAGTCTACTTCTTCTATCGTATTAAAAGCAGAAAAAGAGAATCGTAATGAAGCCCATCTTTTTAGTTCCTCAGATTGAATCGCTTTTAAAACATGTGAGCCAGAGCTACTACCTGACTGACATGCACTACCCTTTGAACAAGCGACACCTTTTAAGTCCAAATGAAAATCTAGAAGACCTACCTTTTCGGGGGGAATAGGAAGAGCTACATTTATTAAAGTATAGGTGCTATTTAAATTTTCACCAGAACATCCATTAAATCGTGCTAATGGAAAAATATTTAATAGAGATGATTTAAAATGATCCTTTAAAGAAGTAACTTTTCTTTTTTCCACTTTTAAGTTTTCATAAGCTAATTCTAAAGCCTTATGCATCCCTACAATATTGTGGACTGATTCTGTTCCAGCTCTAAGTCCTCGCTCCTGAGTACCTCCATGAATAAAAGGATCTAATCCGGAATTTTTTCTTACAAAAGAAAAACCAATCCCTTTGGGTCCATGAAATTTATGAGCAGCGGATGAAAGAAAATCAACTGGGAGTTGTTCTAAGTCAAAGTGAAAATGTCCTATACCCTGAACTGCATCTGTATGAAATAATGCTTGATTATTGTGGCATATATCACCTACTTTTTGTAAATCAAGAATATTCCCTATTTCATTATTTACATGCATTAAACTTACTAGTTTTTTAGAGTCGTCATCTTGTAAAAGTTTTTCAAGATGATCTAAATCAACAGAACCGCTTTCATCAACATTTACATAAACCACTTTGATTTTAAATGTTTTTTTCAATGCGTCAAGTGCATGAAGAATTGCATGGTGTTCAATAGGTGAAGAAATCAAGGTAGTTACTCCCAAGTCTTTAACAACACAACTTAAGATCATGTTGTCCGACTCTGTTCCTCCAGAGGTGAAAATGATTTCTTGAGGGGCTGCATTTAACAATCTAGCAATTCCTTTTCTTGCAGTTTCAATATGAGTTTTAGCAGTCCGTCCAAAAGCATGAGTTGATGATGGATTACCAAAACATTCATTCATAATTAAAGAAACAGATTGTATAACCTCTTTACGCATTGGAGTGGTTGCTGCATTATCAAAATATACATTCATTTTTTATTCTTTAAGGCTCAAACATTTCTAAGGTACGAGTTATAATTGCAATACATTGATCTAGCTGTTTTTCAGTAATTACTAGAGGAGGTGCAAATCTGATTATATTTCCATGAGTAGGCTTAGCCAAGAGACCTTTATTCATAAGCTCAAGGCAAATTTTCCATGCAATTTCATTATCAAAACTATTATCAATTTCAATCGCATTAAGTAAACCTTTACCTCTTATTTTTAAAACAATAGAACTTTTGTCTACATAAGAATTAAGAGATTTTCTAAATCTTTTTCCTAATAAATAGGAGTTTTCAGACAACTTTTCATCAATAATAACCTTTAGTGCTGCAAGACAAACTGATGATGCAAGAGGATTTCCTCCAAAAGTAGATCCGTGTTCGCCAGGTTTTATACAAAGCATAATTTCATCATCAGCTAAAACTGCAGATGCAGGAATTACTCCACCTGAAAGAGCTTTCCCTAAAATTAAAATATCTGGACGTGCTTTTTCATAATCTGTAGCTAACATTTTACCAGTTCTACCAAGACCAGTTTGTACTTCATCAGCAATAAATAGTACATTGTATTTAGTACATAAAGACCTAACACTGGCTAAATATCCATCATCTGGAACTATTACTCCGGCTTCACCTTGGATCGGTTCAACCATAAATGCAGTAGTTTCAGGGTTTTTAAGCTTTACCTCTAAAGAATTTAAATCATTGTATGGAATAATATCATAGCCAGGCATGTATGGTCCAAAATCACCATATGATAAAGGATCGTCGGAACTCGATATTGCAGCCAAAGTTCGACCCCAAAAATTTCCAGTAGCAAAAACGACTCTTGCTCTATTTTCAGGTATTTTCTTAATTAAATAACCCCATTTTCTTGCTAATTTAATTGCAGTCTCTCCTCCTTCAACCCCTGTATTCATTGGAAGAACCTTGTCATATTTAAATATATTAGTTATATATTTTTCATAATCTCCTAGTACATCATTGTAAAAGGCTCTGGAGGTTAAAGTTAATTTATTAGCCTGGGTATTTAAGGCTTTAATGATTTTTGGATTACAATGACCCTGATTTACAGCTGAGTAAGCAGATAAAAAATCAAAATATTTTTTATTGTGAATATCCCATAAATATATTCCCTCACCCTTGGATAAAACAACAGGTAATGGCTTGTAGTTATGAGCACCATATTTTTGTTCAAGATCAAAAAAAAATTCAGACTTTAAGGAAGATTTCAATTGCTAAATATTAATTTATAGAATAATTAATTTTATTCAAAAATACTAAATTTCCTTTCCAAAAACCTAGGGTAAATAATGATTTATTTTATTAACCCCATTACATTTGTAACATGTCAAGAAAACAAATAGACCGGCAAGAAAAAGCTTTAGAAGTAATTGATATAAATACTAAGGGGATGGGAGTAGCCAAAAATAAAGAGGGTGCTGTTTATTTTATTAAAAATGTTGTTCCTGGAGATATTGTTGATATTCGTGCTTATAAAAAAAGAAGGGGTTATTTTGAAGCAGAACCTGTAACGTGGGTTAAGAAATCTGATCAAAGAATTACTCCAGTTTGTGAACATTTTGGGGTTTGCGGTGGTTGTAAATGGCAACATTTTAGTTATGAAGGACAATTAAACTATAAAGAAAAGGGAGTCCTTCACAATCTTAAGCATATAGGAAAACTTGATATCAATAAAATTCATCCAATAGTAGGTGTAGAAAATCCGTTTTTTTATAGAAATAAAATGGAGTTTTCATTTTCTAACAAACGCTGGCTTACTGCAGATGAAATTCAAGAAGATAAATTAATAGAACGACGTGGCTTAGGCTTTCATAAACCTGGAATGTGGGATAAAGTAGTTGATGTAAACCAATGTTATCTACAAGCCAATCCTTCAAATGAGATCCGAAATGCAATACGCTCTTATGCGCTTGAAAAAGAATTAGAGTTTTTTGATCCTCGTGAGCAAAGTGGTTTTTTAAGAACCTTAATGATTCGCAATACTTTAGGTGGAGAGGTTATGGTATTAATTCAATTTTTTAGAGAAGATAAAAAAAAACGAGAATTACTTTTAAATTTTATTCAAAAAAGCTTTCCACAAATTGTATCTCTTCTTTATTGTGTAAATTCTAAGGGTAATGACAGTATTTACGATCAGGAAATTTATTGTTATAGTGGACAGTCCTTTATTACTGAATATCTAGATGATCTTCAATTTAAAATTACAGCTAAATCATTTTATCAAACAAATCCAAAGCAATCCAAGACCCTTTATGATATTGCTAAAGATTTTGCTGGTTTAAAACCTAAGGATGTTGTTTATGATTTATATACTGGTACAGGAACAATTGCATTGAGTTTAGCTCGAAGCTGTAAAAAAATTATTGGAGTAGAGTCAGTCCCAGAGGCTATTGTTGCAGCTCATGAAAATGCTAAATTTAATAAGATCAAAAACGCGAGTTTTGAAGTAGGTGATATGAAAGATTGTTTTAATGATGATTTTATTTTACGTCATGGAAAAGCAGATGTTGTAATCACTGACCCCCCTCGAGGCGGAATGCATGTTGATGTTATTAAACAATTATTAAAACTAGAACCCAAAAAAGTTGTTTACATAAGTTGTAATAGTTCAACTCAAGCTCGAGACTTAGAATTGATGAAAACTAAATATAAAATGATGATAAGCCAAGCAGTAGATATGTTTCCACAAACTCATCATGTTGAAAATGTTGTACTTTTACAACTCAATATAAATAATGAAAAAGAAGTTTCTTAGCCTAATTAGTATAATGATATTCTTTAGCTGTGAAAGAGATGATATATGTATTGTGTCCGTTACGGAAAGTCCAGATTTAATCCTTCTAATGCTTGATCAAGATGACGTGAATAATAGAAAAACCCCTACTGGTTTTTCTATTCGAGCAATAGGAACTCAAAATATACTTCCAAGTAATATTAGTGACTCTTTAACTCTACCATTAAAAATTCAAGAGAATTATGTTCAATTTGAATTTATATTGAATCTTGACTCAGATAATGAAAATATTGATACTCTTCAGATTAATTATAAACGTTTTGATAATTTTATAAATGTAGCTTGTGGGTATCGATCAAACTATATTTTAGAAACATCACCAGTAATAATTTTAAATCCAGGAGACAATTGGATAAAGGGATTCACCATTTTAAAAGATACAATATCAGATGAAAGGCTTGCGCATTTGGGTATTTTACATTAGTCTTTTAGTAAGCTTTCAGCTTTTAATAGGACAACAAAAAGAAGAAATAGTTTCCATTGAAGTTTCTGATAGTTTAACTGCTTCTAAAAAGACACCTTTAAATTTACGCTTTGGTGTGGACTTATACAGAATTATACTTTCCCAAGTTTCTGATGATTTTAATGGCATTGAAATAGTTAGTGATTTGCGATTAGGTGAAAAATTCTTTTTAGCATTAGAGTTAGGAGACACAAAAACTACAAAAGAGATTGATCAAGTAAATTTCACTACCTCTGGAAATTACTATAAGTTAGGATTTGATTACAATATGAATGAAAATTTGAAAGGAATGAATAATGATATTTCTATTGGACTTCGATTTGCGTCTAGCAGTCACACTCAGATTTTAAATAGTTATACAATACTTGATCGATCACGTTTTTGGCCAAGTTCAGATCTTCCTGTTGAATTAGGATATGCTACTGGGGAACGTTCAAGTCTAAATGCACAATGGATTGAAGTTGTATTTGGTTTTAAAGTTCAACTTCTAAAAAATATTTATATGGGCCTCAGTCTTAGATTAAATCGTTTGCTTAATGATAAGATACCTGAAAACTTTGACAATATTTATATTCCAGGTTTTAATAAAAAAACTGAAGAAAATAAGTTTGGAGCTGGATTCAATTACACCTTAACATATAGTATCCCGTTTAGATCAAAAAAGAACTAGATTATTCATTCCTTAACTTATGTACTTTTTTTGTGCCCTCGTATATAGGAAAGTATAATAAACGAGATTCTAGTTTTCCATTAAAAACTTTAATTTTTCTACTAGGTCTAAGTCCAATACATTTAATAGCTTCCATATTTGAGCTGATTAACCAAGCATGAGTATTAGGAAAACTTTGCTTAAATCCATCACCAATTCCTTGATACAGAGCATTCATATCGCCCTCAAGACGTTCTCCATAAGGTGGATTAGTTAAAAGATGTAAGGGGCCTTTAGTTTCTTTCTCGAGCTGAAAAAAATCTTTTTTTTCAATTTGAATAAATTCACTCAGATTTGCATTCTCAATATTTTGTTTGGCTTTTTCAACTGCTGATGGAGCCTTATCTGAGCCCTTGATTTGAATATTAGGATTTATAACTTTCTTTAATTGACTTTCTCTAATAAGTTCAAACAAATTAGGTTCCCAGTCCTTGAATTTTTCAAAAGCAAAACTTTTACGATTAATATTTGCAGGAATTTTACAAGCAAACATCGCAGCCTCAATAAGAAAAGTTCCACTTCCACACATAGGATCAAAAAAATCAGTGTTAGCTTGCCAGCCAGAAAGTTGAATCAAACCAGCGGCGAGGACCTCATTTAATGGTGCTATATTTGTTGCTATACGGTATCCTCTATGATGCAAAGAAGCTCCCGAAGTATCCAAAGATATTGTACATAAGTCATTTTGAATATGTAAGTTTATTCTTAAATCTGGACGATTCAAATCAACACTTGGACGTTCATTATATCGATCACGAAACTGATCTACTAGGCCATCCTTCGCTTTTTGAGAAGTATATTGAGAATGAGTAAATATTTCTCCGTTGACAACGCTATCAATAACAAATTTTGAATTCACATCCATATAATCTTCCCAAGGAAAATTATAAAATAGTTCATATAATCCATTTTCATTTTGAATACGCTCGCTATAAATCGGTTTTAAAATTTTCAATGCTGTTCTCAGGGAAAGATTTGTTTTGTACATAAACCCCTTGTCTCCTTCAAAGGAAACAAAACGATTTCCCTTTATTACATTTTTAGCTCCTAATTGTAATAACTCCTTTTCAAGTATTTCCTCAAAACCGTAAAAGGTTTTTGCCAGCATTTTAAAGTTTTCCTCCATGAATATAATTAGTTTTCAAAAATACTTTATTTATTATGACCATTTAATAATGGAAATGTAACTCATATATCTAAATTTCCCAGGTTCTACAATACTCAAATTTCTCAGAGTAATATTTATATGACTATTGTTTTTTATAAAATCTAAACTACCCAAATGACTTGAACTAATTATATACTTGAGTGGGTCATTTTAGTTAGAACATAATTCACATATACCTTGTATTATGGTTTGTGATAAGATTACTTCTCGATTTTTAATTTTTGGTATGGGAAGGTCAATTAATAAACAATCAACTCTACCACAACTCAAACATTGAAAATGAGGATGAGCATCAAAATTGTCATTACAGGTGCAATAATTACATTTAGCATAGCACTTAATTCCGTTCTTATCAAGAAACGAATGTAAAATTCTGTCATCTTCAAGCTTCTCTAAAATACGATATATTGTTGTCTTATTTATTCGTGAATCAAAACGTTTAATTAGCTCTGTAACTGAAACAGCAGCTGAGTTATTTTTAAATTCTCCAAGTAAAGTTTCGACTGATTGTGTTTTTCTAATGATTCCCATAAAACAAATTTAAAACTACTAAGTTCAATTACAAATAAAATACTAATTTCGCAACCAAGTTGCATTAATTTAAATTTAAACATGAGACTATTACTTGAAAAATCTGATACTTTTGGAGCGATTGCAAGTTTTTTATGCATGGTTCATTGTATTGCAACACCATTTGTAATTATTGCTCTTCAAGCTCATGAAATCAATGGATATGAAATAAACCCTTTTTGGTGGCAAAATTTAGATTTCATTTTATTGTTGATTTCTTTAATTTCTGTGGCTTATTCAGCTAAAAATTCTAATAAAAGATTTATGAAGGTCGCTTTATGGTCCTGCTGGGCTTTTTTGTCACTTTTAATTTTAAATGAAAAACTTCATTTACTTTCATTTCCAGAATTAGGAACTTATATTACATCTATATCTCTTGCTGGATTCCATGTCTATAATTTAAAATATTGTCAATGTATTTCTTGCGAATGTAATCCTGATGATAAATAAAATTTTCCCTAAAACAGTTTAACAGGTATTAGTTTTTAATTAATGCAACTTTGTTGCATTAATTAAATTTTAAGCTTAATCTTGTATTTAAATTTGTAATGAATGGAATTTAAAAAAAATTACCAGTCACTATATTAAGCGGTTTTTTAGGAGCTGGAAAAACAACCCTTCTTAACCATATTTTACATAATAAAGAAGGTTTAAAAGTCGCTGTTATAGTTAATGATATGAGTGAAGTTAATATAGATGTAGAGTTAGTAAAAAACGAAAATACACTTTCTCGAACAGAAGAAAAATTAGTTGAAATGAGTAATGGTTGTATTTGCTGTACGCTAAGAGAAGATTTAATGATTGAAGTTGAACTCCTTGCAAAAGAAAATCGTTTTGACTATCTGCTTATTGAAAGTACTGGGATTAGCGAGCCTGTTCCAGTTGCTCAAACATTTTCTTTTGTAGATGAAGAAAACGGCATTGATCTTTCTAAATTTAGTACCATAGACACAATGGTTACAGTAGTTGATGCGTTCAATTTCTTTAAAGACTTTGGTAGTCCTGAGAAATTAATGGATAGAAAATTAACCGATATCGAAGGAGAT
>MDSY01125197.1_pt1 | contig 27421 bp, 24 predicted proteins | sample 811131 | NCBI WGS metagenome assembly MDSY01 (sample SAMN05326643, study PRJNA326480) | marine metagenome | isolation source: seawater | place: Atlantic Ocean: South West | collected 2010
TAGCCAAGCTAGCGTAACGGCAGCAAAAACGTCGTAGTGTCGTGTTTTTCCGAGGTGATGCAGAAGTGCGGCAATATCATCCTCGCTCAGGGCTTTAACTGCGTGAAGCTTCTCTTTGGGAGGGATGGCGCTGCCAGGCAAGGTGGTTGGATTAGGCGTTAGCAGGATTCGCTTGGCGGCTTCTGAGTAGCCACGTTCACGAACGTCGAATGACAGTGCATTTTTCAGGACTCTGAAGTAGCCGGGTCTGTAGTCTGCTGCACATCTCGTCAATGCTTCGCATATCCCGCTTGTTGAGAGCAGTGTGCCTGGCATTCTCGTTTTGTAGAAGTTTCTTGCCAGTTTTCGGTATCGTTCTTCGGTGCTCTTCAGCATGTTAGCATCCTTATAGTTATTGTTATTTTTTTGATGTCAAAAGCAGCCGCTTCGCGAAGGGGCGCTTGTTTTTTCGCTCCTCGTCGGAGCGAAAAAACATGTCGGCATGATATTGGCTGGGCCTCACCTCACCGTTGTTCGTGATGCCCTCGCCAACACCATGCCGCCACTGCGCCCCCATACCCGAAGCGCGGGTATGGTGTGTGCGCACGTACTCGTGCGCATGAGCTCGTACCCTGGGTACGCGCTCCAGCAGTGTGCTGCTTGGCTTTGTTTGACATCAAATTCGGTAGCCGGCTTGGGCCGGAAATGAGAGCCAGGGCGTGGCACCCACATCAGACCTCTTCGCTGAGTTCTGGATAGACCGGATTTGACGCGCGCAATAAGCTGTAGCGAAAGCTTCATCATATTATTTTTATAGTTCCCATAGCCGCGCATTTTTTATTGCTGCCATAACATCCACAAGGAATAAAACACCGCGCCTGGCCAACTAGGCATCCAAACTTATTTATCCAGATCAGCAGCAAACCAATGACGCGCTGTATTGTTGCAAATAAGGAAAACATAAAACAATACCCAGCTTACAAATATAACCAACTTTGCCATCAGGCTCTGCGGGATTCACTTGAGGGCAGCACGGAATATAGAGAATTCATAAAGAGGGGGTGCGAAAATCGCTATAGGTGAGAGCGAAGTTCGCACTAGGGGAGAGCGGTTTCAATCCTATCGCGCAAGAGACTAGAGCAAAAATCGCAACATTACGACGCCGGCGGCAACAGGTCTCATCTTTATTTTCAGTAGTTACAAGTGAACACTTATCTTCCTGATCCGACTTTCATCGATATCAGTGAAATTTTCAGGCTGACCTCGACATACCACATTCTTTTTGCAGCCGGTTATCTGGTAGATCTTTTCTTCTACCTTTTGTGCTGCTGCTCTTACTTCGTGAGCATACATAGTCTTGTAACCATCCGTTACGTCAACGCTACTGCCATAACCATCATGATTGCAAAGAACTTTAATCTGGTATGGGCCTATTTCTGAAGATTCAGCAATTGAGATAAATGTCGCCCTGGCAATCTTTCTGGGTAGATGCTGACCAATTCGACCACCAATTTTCATCATGTAATCACGAACAACAGACTCGGGCAGTCGATCCAGCTGAATGCCAGAGAACACGTATCTTGATGTGCTGTGTTTCATCGAAAAAAGAACCTGGCTGTATGCAGTATCATTGAGCATAAGATGAAACTCTTCACCATTTTTAAGCGTATCTTGCTCGTTTTCTTTTGTGCGCTCAGGGAAAACAATGGCGCGCATTTTATGATTAACGTACGCTTTCCTGATTTTTGCAACCTCATCTGGACGAACACCAGTAAACAGCATAAAGAGTACGGCAGCAGATGCGCATGCAAACGCTGACGCGACATTTCGCTCAGGCCCATCATTGCAGATCTGAATACACTCATTAATAAAGCTAGCCAGCTTGTCGTGCTCAATCCTGATTTTGCTTCGACGGTCTTCATGCCAGATGTTCATCTCGCGCATAATCTCGACCGGGTTCGATGTAATCAGTGATTTGCCTTCATGTCTGCTTGTGACTATTGCGAATCGATAGATAGACCCCAACAAGCCGAGGGCCTTATTTGCTGCACGTTTTCGTTCTTTTGACATCGTCCCGTTTGCCCGCAAAACGGGTTTAGTAATGCTCGCGTGAAGCTCTATCACATCTTCATAGTCGAAGTCACCAAGCGATACATCAGCAATAGAAGAGAGGTAGTTTTTGAACGTTCGACGGTAGTCTTCTCGTGTCGCTTGAGTGATCCTTTGCTTCGCCTTCATCATCTTCTCGAAAGTGCTTTCGACCGTCACAAGGCTTGACTGCTTATCTAGTTTTTCTCGCTCAATGATCTCCTCCATTTCGCCAATCAGCTTGGCGGCCTGATCTCGAATCGACACGATTTTGGCTTTAGGGTCGTACTTGCTGATCGGAATCCGTTTTATTGTGCCGTTGACTCTCTTTATGACAACGAACGTTTTTGTGCCCCCTGCTGTCACCCTGAGCGCGAGCCCGCGTTGAGTTTTGTCGTAGAAGATCTGCTCTGATTTACCTTCGCTGCACTCAAGCGCTCTGATCGCATCGTGCGTGAATTGAAGCTCGGCCTTTGCCACTTTTCTTACCCCCCAGCTGTGAAACCCTTGGAAACTTTTGATGACATCTGATCACCTGAAAGCCCCATTACACCTGCGCCTTGATGGAAACGCTTGGAAACTTTCTTGGAAACTTTCGGCCCAGCGGAGCCCATCTGAGCCCAGCTTTCGACCTCTTGCCGGTCTAGCCAAAATCGCTATGAGATCAAGAGTATCTTGTTGATTTTAAAGGAAAACAAAGCCCTGCGCATGCGAGCTCAGCTCATGAAGGCTGTACGCAGCTTTTCTCTGCTCAACACAAGATATGGGGGTAGATTGACTTAAAATCCCTCGATGGCAACATCGTGCCGGTTCGACCCCGGCTCCGGGCACCATCTAACACGCGGCTCACAGCCATCCAGCAAGCAAGCGCTACGTTACAAAGCCCTCCCCAGCACTAGCTCCCATAGCCGCAGCACCAAGCAACAACTCTCCACCTGCTTTAATACTCTTCTCTCACCCATGTACCGACGCTGTTGGTGATTCAAATCAGCACATTGATTGCCCAAATCGCCTATTCTAGACACAACAAGACGAGTGGGGGTGCTGCATGCAAGGTGATGTTTTCTGGATAACCATTGGCTTTTTTACCGTCAGCCTGCTGTTGATCTGCATCGGCTGGGGCAAGGTGGAAGGGCGCGTTGGTGTAGCACTCATCTGGCTTGGCGCCCTCATCATGCTGGGGCTGATCTTTGTTCACATCTGGCTGGGCGTGGCGCTCACCTAAGCATCAGCATCAAAAACCACGACCTGGTTACGACCCAAATGCTTCGCCCGATATAACGCCAGGTCGGCGTGGCGCAACAGTACGTCCAGCTCCGTCCCGTGATCGGGGAAAACGGATACACCTAACGACACGGTACTGGTCAGTTGGTTACCTTGCCAGTCGAGACGAATGCCGGCCAGCGCCGCCCGGTATTGCTCTGCGCGCTCAGCGGCGACATGCAGATCCGTATTGGGCAAGGCAACCAGAAACTCTTCACCACCAAAGCGGCAAACCAGGTCGCTGGCACGCGAGTGAAGCGACAACAGATCAGCCAGGGCAGTCAACACCAGGTCGCCCGCCTGGTGCCCCTGCTGGTCGTTGATCGCCTTAAAGTGATCTATATCGATCAGAATCAGCGCCAAAGGCTGCTGGTGTCGTGCGCAGCGGGCAAGCTCGCGAGCAATGCTGCCATCAAAGAAGCGACGATTATGAACGCCCGTCAGCGGGTCGCGGTCAGCTTGGTCACGCAGTTTCTGCTGGAGCAGGTTAATCTCTGCAAGCTGTTGCTGCAGAGCATGATTGGCCTCCTGCAGGGCCCCCTCGCTGGCGCGCAGCTGCTCGCGAGCCTCACGTATGCGCTGGTTGCGCGAGTAAGCCACGTTACCCACCATCATCAGGTACAGCGTCAGGCCGACCATACACAGAATGTCGGACGCGCGGCTGTGCTCAGCAGTGAGATAAGGGGCAGAAAACAGCCAGGTGCAAACCATTCCAAGCACCAGTGCCGCGCCCGCCTGCAGGCAGCCCCAAGGCCCGCGAAACACCATCAGATTGACGGTGGTGCCAACCACCATGGTGTAGCTGATCCACAGCGGAAAGCCCAACAGCGCAACCCATAATCCAAATAGAAAACTGTCGAGCAGCAGACTGTTCAGCTCGGTACGTAAAGGCTGAGGCGAACGCACTGCAGCCTGATAGATAAGGTGCGGGTAAATCAGGAACTGCAGGACCAGCGCAACCCACAACAACCAGCCGGGCTCAATGACACTCAAATGCACGGCAATAGCCGCGAACATCAAGGCAAAAGAGCCGGTACGGTTCTTGTAGTTGAGCTGCACAATCCAGTGTGAGTTTTCCGGCTTCATACCTATCGCTATCAACGCTGCCAGGTTGTCCTGACTCGATTCTAACCAGCATGCCGGTGGGCGGATAGGGGCTAACGCGTTGCGAATAGCAGTAACTCACGAGACACAATGGACTCAAAAATCCGGTCACCGAGGGTTCACATGCAGTTAACCTCGCTGTAACCGGGACGTGGCGCAATCGTCGTAACCAAACGAAGGAGCGCCATCATGCAGATCACCGTCATCGGTTGTGGCTATGTAGGGCTAGTTACCGCAACCTGCTTTGCTGAAATGGGCAATCGCGTGCACTGCGTCGACAGCAGCGCGCAGCGCATAGCAATGCTTCAACGCGGCGAATCACCAATCTTCGAGCCAGGCATTGAGGCGCTCATTACCAGTAACCAGCACGCTGGCCGACTGAGTTTCGGCACCGCTCTGGATGCGGCGATACAACGGACGGACGTCGTATTCATCGCCGTAGGTACTCCGTCAGCGAGTGACGGTTCCGCTGATGTCTCGCAGGTGCTCGCTGTTGCCGCTCAACTTGCCGGTACGCTTGAAAGGCAGACAATTATCGTCTGCAAATCCACGGCCCCGGTCGGCACAGCGTGCCGCGTTCAAGCAATTGTCGATCAGCATTGCCAACGCCGGGGCGTGAGCTGGCGCCACAGCGTAGTGAGCAACCCGGAATTTCTGAAGGAGGGTGCCGCCATTGATGATTTCATGCGTCCGGACCGAATCGTCATAGGCACCAACGACAGCAACGCAGAGCGCACCATGCGGCAGCTGTACGAGCCGTTCGTACGCAACCATGACCGCATCCTGTGCATGGAGCGACGCGCAGCGGAGATGACCAAGTACGCGGCCAATACTTTCCTCGCAACACGTATCTCCTTTATCAACGAGATTGCTAACCTGTGCGAGCTGCTTGGCGTAGATGTTGAAGAGGTGAGAAAGGGCATCGGCTCTGACCAGCGCATTGGCCATCACTTTATTTATGCTGGCTGCGGTTACGGCGGCTCCTGTTTTCCTAAGGACATCAGAGCCATGCTGCAGATGGCAGCACAATACGATATGCCGATGCCAATATTGCATTCAGTTGAAGCGCGTAACCAGCAGCAGAAAACCTGGCCGTTGCGCATGCTGGAACGGGAGCTGGGAAATCTGCAAGGACGTACCCTGACAATTTGGGGCCTCGCGTTCAAGCCAGGCACAGATGACATCCGCGACGCGCCTAGCCTGGTCCTCCTGGACGCGCTGCTGGCTAGCGGCGCACATGTCCAGGCCTTCGACCCGGCAGCGAGCGACAACATCGCACAACGGTATACAGAGGCAGTGAAAGAGGGCCTGCTCAAGCTGCTCCAGGATCCTTATGCCGCGCTTAACAATGCCGATGCACTGGTTCTGCTGACTGAATGGAAGCAATTTCGACAGCCGGACTTCCATCTGGTCGCGCAACGTCTGCGAACCCCGCTGGTGATCGATGGGCGCAACCAATATGACCCGCAAACCATGGCGAGCCTGGGCTTGCGCCACGTCGGTGTTGGACGCCAAATTGCGCCACCAGCAGCGCCGGTGCTACACGAGGTGGTCTGATTCTGGCTGCTTTAAGGTATGCTGGGGCACCTTGATTCACAGCAGGCAGGAAGGAAGCGCATGTCCCAGTATGATTTCGACCTCTTTGTCATTGGTGCCGGTTCCGGCGGCGTACGAGCCAGCCGCATGGCGGCGGGCTTCGGTGCGCGCGTCGCCGTTGCTGAAGACCGTTACCTGGGCGGCACCTGTGTCAATGTCGGCTGCGTACCGAAGAAGCTGTTCGCCTACGCCGCCCACTTCGCTGAAGACATGGAAGACGCGGCCGGTTATGGCTGGAACCTGACGGCAGACGGCTTTGACTGGCCACGCCTGGTCGCTAACAAGAACGCCGAGATCAGCCGCCTGAATGGCATTTACCGAAACCTGCTGACGTCTGCAGGCGTTAAGTTGCTGGAAGGGCGCGCACGCATTCTCGACTCTCATCACGTTGAGGTGAGCGGGCAAAAGTACAGCGCCGAACGCATCCTGATTGCCACCGGCGGCTGGCCATTTATTCCGGAGTTTCCGGGCCGCGAACACGTTATCAGCTCCAACGAGGTGTTCTTCCTGGAGCAGTTGCCCAAGCGCGTGATGGTCGTCGGCGGCGGCTACATTGCCATCGAGTTTGCCGGCATTTTCCACGGCCTGGGTTGTGAAACCACACAGTTATATCGCGGAGACCTGTTCCTGCGCGGTTTTGATCAGGGCGTGCGCGAGCATATGGCGAACGTGCTGCGCGACAAGGGGCTGGATCTGCGCTTCAACAGCGACGTCGCCCGTATTGACCGTAACAACGACGGCAGCCTGAAGGTGCAGCTCGACAATGGCGAGCAGCTGGAGACGGATCTGGTGTTGTACGCTACCGGCCGCCGCCCGCACGTGGATGACCTGGGCCTCGAGAATACCGCTGTTGAGCTGGACGACAAGGGCAACATCCGGGTCAACGAGCACTACCAGACGACGGACTCCGCCATCTTTGCCATCGGCGATGTCACCGACACCGTCGAACTCACGCCAGTGGCGCTGGCCGAGGGCATGGCGCTGGCGCGCTGGCTGTACAAACGCGATGAATACCGCCCGGTGGATTATGACGATATTCCCACCGCCGTATTCTGCATCCCCAATATCGCCACGCTGGGCCTGAGCGAAGAGGCTGCGCGCAAGAAAGGCCATAAGCTGAAAATCTACGAGAGTCGCTTCCGTGCCATGCGCAATACGCTCGCCGGGCGCAGCGAGCAAAGCTTTATGAAGCTGATCGTTGACCAACAGAGCGACCGAGTCCTGGGCGTACACATGATTGGCCCGGAAGCCGGCGAGATCGTGCAGGGCCTGGCAGTGGCGGTGAAGGCAGGGGCCACCAAGGCGGTGTTTGATGCCACCCTGGGGATTCACCCCACGGCCGCAGAGGAGTTTGTTACCATGCGCACCCCTAGCCGCGAGGACTGATCGCGGCGCCTGCCTGGAGCTCTGCCTGCATGACCTGGTTCTACGCCTTCGATCTGTTCGGAGTGGCGGTGTTCGCCATTACCGGTGCCCTGATGGCCGGCCGCAAGTCCATGGACCTGTTTGGGGTGCTGGTCATTGCGATCATTACCGCGCTGGGCGGCGGAACGCTGCGCGACGTGATCCTGGGTAACCATCCGGTCAGCTGGATTCGCAACGACGTCTATATTCTGGTGGCCACCCTGGCGGCCATCGGCACGGTGCTCTGGGTGCGCCTGACGCGGCCGATCAACGAAACCGGCCTGCTGGTAGCCGACGCCTTTGGTCTGGCAGTGTTCACCGTCATCGGCACGCAGGTGGCGCTCGTCCACCAGGTGCCGGTCAGCGCTGCGGTCATCATGGGTGTGATGACCGGCGTTGCCGGTGGTGTTATGCGCGACATTATCTGCAACGAAATCCCGCTGATTTTCCATAAGGAAATCTACGCCACAGCCTGCATTGTCGGCTCGCTGGCGTATATCGGCCTGAGCCAGCTCACACTGCGAGAGGATGTCGCTGCAGGGCTGTGCATCGCTGTTGTGCTGGCGATCCGCCTGGCTGCGATTCGCTGGCACTTGGCCCTGCCGCGCTTTCACCTGCTGGATCGCAACGACCGCGCTCAGTGATGCTGATGGTGGTCTTGCTTCTCGCCTGATGACGGCTCGTCATTGGCTTGCACATTGACCTGCACATTAACCTCACCTGCGTTGGCGAAATTCAGCGTCAGCGGGTAGCTCTCGCCGGCCGCAAGCGGGCGCGCCAGGTTGAACAGCATCAGGTGGTAGCTACCGGGAGCAAAGGTCACTGTTGCGCCCGGTTCAATGGTCAGCGACTCGACGCGCTGCATCTTCATCACGCCGTCGGCGTGTACATGCTCATGGATTTCCACCTTGCCAGCCACCTCGGTCTTGGCGCCGAGCAGCGTGTCAGCAGTATCGCCGTGATTGCTTATACTCAGGTAGGCAGCGCCTGTGGGGGCTACCGGCGGCAAGGCACGCGACCAGGGGTGATCAATGTGCAATTGCCCGGCTTCAAACTCATGGGCATCCGCCAGTTGCGCCATTGCGCAACCGATCAGTAACAGCGACAGCTTGTTGAAACGCATGGACAGGCATCCTCGTTGTAAGCGTGTTGTGGGCTCACCATACTCGTATCCGGCAGCCAGATGAAGCAGTTCACAGTCGGCCCATTACGACCTCTGAAAAATGTGCAGTAGTTATATAAATTGTGCAGAACATAGCTTTTCGCCATTATCCATTTGTCGCACACTGACAGGCAGGTGATGTGACAGCCTCGGGCCGCCTACCGGAACAATGAGCACACCATGACAGAACGCAGACGATTGGAGCGACACCAAGTGAGTAGCAGCCTGGAAGTGTTTGACCTCGATACCGGGGACCATCTTGGACGCGTTGTTGATCTGCATGTGGAGGGACTTATGTTATTGAGCGATCGCCCGGTAGACCTTTTCCGGTCCTTCGCCCTGCAGGTCAATCTGCCGATGACCCTGAACGGAGTTCGCGAGTTTCTCCTGGATGCCGAAAGCCTGTGGAATCGCGAAAGCATCAACGGCAAGCAGTACTGGACCGGTATGCACTTCACCAACCTGCCGGAGGACTCGCGCCTGTGCATTGAAAGGATGGTCGCCAGCTTCTGATATACAGGCGACCACCCCGTCAGTTAAGGCAAGGCGTCGGCGCTCAGGCGCCGATGAATTGCCCCGGAGTAAGGTGGTTGTCCCAGCGCACCGGGTAGCTGCCGTGCGGCAGTGCCTGATCACTGTCAGCCGATAGCACATATACCCCACCTGAGCCCGAGCTCACGACAAAATCGCGCTCACCAAAGGGCAGGGCACCGGCAACGTCCTGCACGGCAATGCGCTGCAGCAACTCGCCAGTGCGATAGTTGATGATGATCGCACGATTGCCCAGCGGCGCAGTGATAACTGCCAGCGGCGCATGCCGGCTGATAGCGATGCTGGCGGTGTAGTTACGCAAGCCAGCCAGCTCTTCCAGCGGTAACTCAGGCTCGGAAAACTCTCCCGTCGCGGTATCCAGTCTGGCCAGCAGCGGCGGGGTTTCCCATTCCGGGCCTTCGTACTGATAACCGGCAATCACGACCCCGTCCGGGCTGACGTCCAGGTGACGACAACTCAGTTGATGGTGCGAGGGGGTGTAGCGCGCCGTAATCTCACCAGAGTGCCGATCCAGCAGCAACAGGGCTGGCTCCATCCGGTCCAGGTTCAACTTGATACGGTCGTAGTCCGGGTGGGTCTCAATGCCGCCCAGCGCGACAATCAGGGTATTGCCGTCCGGGTGCAGTCGCAGTTCGTGCGGCCCGATGCCCTGCAGATCAAAGTCGGCAACCTGCCGATAGCCGTCAAAGGCGTCGTAGACCCGCACCAGGCCGGCTGAGGTGTGATAGTTGTTCATGGTGACGTACAGCAGGCGTGCGTCCGGGCTGTACACGCCATGACCGTAGTAGTGATAGCCATCGCCAGCCTGCACGCTACGCTCCAGCTGGCCGGTACGCGTGTTGATCACGTGCATCTCCCGACCTGGGCGGCGGGCAAACACCACCACGTGGTCGCCATGGGGCTGCGGGCAGCCGCCGTGGCAACGCTCGGCGACCGGAATCTGAAAGCGCTGCTGGCCGCTGCTATCCACGCCACCGATGTAGTGCCGCCCCTCAGCGTCGTTCACAGCGCTGACCAGTTGCAGCGGTGGCGCAGAGCGCCCCAGCAGTGTACCGGTACTGCACGCACTGACTGCGGTCACCGAGGCGCCCGCGAGAGACGCCTTGAGAAAGCCACGACGGGTGAGCATGACTCAATCTCCGTCGCTAGAGTTGAAGCCGCGCACAACGCCCAACTTGCCCGCGACCGGCCCAGTCAGAACCGCACCGGTGGCGCGCACGTCTTCGAGCAGCGCGGTCAGGCTGGCAACGCCTTCTTCGGTTTCCAGCAGGGGCGTGATATCCGCAGGCAGACCATCAAAATGCGCCAGCGTCTTGTTCAGCTGCGTACTGAACTGCTCGGCCAGATCAGCTGCATTGTTCTCCGCCATCAGCAGGTTAAGGCCCGGTACAAAGAAGTCGGCCATCCCTTGCAGCGATGCGCGCAGCGTTACCAGCGACTGCTCACTGCGCCAGGCGTCAGCCAGATAGGGGTTCGGACGACCGGTGCCACGTACACCCAGTGGCGCGGCCAGACGCCAATCTGCCATGATTTCCAACGCGTGCATCGCAGAGGTCAGGGTGCCGTTGGTGTAGTCGTTCACTTCGAGATAGCGTGACTGCAGCTGCCCCCAGTCCGCAGCGAGACCTTCAGCATTGTGCTGCAAATTTCCGCTGATGCCGGTCAGCAGGGCGCAGGTCCGTTCTGCCGGCAGCGCACGCTCGCCATCAGTGATCTGCGGGTCATACAGCAGATACTCAGCTGCCGGAAAACCCTGAATGGCGACGCTGTCACGAGACAAGGCATCGACATCGATCGGCTTGTCGTTGCCCAGCCAATAGCGGGCCTTGCTGGCCGTCAGGTTTTTCGGATCAGGCCAGAACTGAAACTTCCAGGCGCGGGTGTTCTGCTCAATCGGGCCAAAGTCGACAAAGCGCACCGCCTGCCAGCTGTTAAAGGCGGCCAGCCATTGCTCCTTTACCGCCAGCAGCCCGGCGTCAGTCGGTTCAGCGCAGTACTCGCTGGTCAGCTGCGCAAAGGTGGCGGTACTGCTGGCCAGTTGCTCGTAGCCGTGACCAATCTGGGCATGCCATGCAGCACGCGGCGTTTCCGCCATGGCCTGGGCGCTAAGGCCCAGAGTCAGCGCCGCAGCCAGCGGCAGGCGGAGCAGGGTGGTTGTCGCCTTCATATAAACAGGTATCCCGGTTCAGAGAGAGTTAAGGAAGCGCAGCAAAGCTTCGCGCTCGTTGGCGGGCAGCAGGCGGTATTCGTCAGCAGCGGCACGGGCTTCGCCGTCGTGCCAGAGAATTGCGTGCTCGACGGTTTCAGCACGGCCATCGTGCAGGAAGCCCGCCAACGGATTGACCGTCTTGGTCAGGCCCAGCCCCCACAGCGGCGGCGTACGCCACTCGTTGCCGTCGGCCAGAAACTCGCCGCGTCCATCAGCCAGCCCCGGCCCCATGTCATGCAGCAGCAGGTCGGTGTAGGGCCAGATAACCTGTTCGCTCAGGTCGGCGCGCTCGTGCTGCCCGGTGGTGTAAGAGGGTGTGTGGCAAGCCGCGCAACCGATCTGGTTGAACAGTTCGGCGCCACGCTGCACCTCAGGATCATCCATGTCGCGACGGGTTGGAACAGCCAGACTCATGCTGTAGAACTCGATAAAGCCCGCTACCTTGTCGCTGACCTCGGGTACCCCCCCGTTGGGGAAACGCTCACACTGTTGCTGCGGCGTACAGTCGGTGGACAGGGCAACGCTCGAGGTCAGCCCCATGTCGCCGGCAAAGGCATCCATGCTTTGCTGCATCACGTTGGGCTGGCCGGCTTTCCAGCCGAAGCGGCCCAGGACGGTTTTCTCCGAAACGCGGTCCCAGACCTGGTTCGCACGTCCGGAAATACCATCACCGTTTTCATCCTCAGGGTCGGCCGCAGCCAGCAGCACGTCCTCAGGAATGGCCTGTAGCAGGCCCAGACCGATCATCGGCGGCGCAACGCGGGGAGAGGTCAGCAGGTCCTCGGACATCTCGCCGTAGTTTGGGTTTTCAATGCGATAAATGGGCTTGCGCATGACCACTTCAGTGCCATCACCAAGCGTCTGGGTAACCGCCTCCCACTCGACGATGAGGTCCGCCTCGGGCTTCATGCCGGGAATAGCGGCCGTCTGCAACTGCCCGCCATAGACCGGGTCTGGTACCACGCCGTGCTCACGCAAAAAGACTGCGTCGCGCTCGGGGTCCGCCGGAATGGACAACCGCAGAAACAGGGAAACAGAGGGAGCATCGATGGAGGCCGGCGCATGACCACGGCCGTCCTTCAGGTGGCACCCCTGACAGGAATTGGTGTTGAACAGCGGGCCGAGGCCGTCGCGCGCATCGGTGCTCGAAGGCGCAACCACCCAGGGATTACGAAAAAAACTGTTGCCGACGCTGAAATCCAGTCGTCGGGTCATCGGCAGATTGCCCTGAGGCAACGAGTAGGCGTTCTGATCGTGCTGATCGACGCTGCCCGCACCGCCGCTCAGCGGGGTGTCCTGCAATGGATAAGAGGTCTCTGCCGCGTGGCAGAAGGCAGAAAAAAACAGAGCCGCAAAGGAGGCAGCCGAAATGAATTTTGTGTAGAGCATAAAGCCTGTATCACTGTGCGCGGTACTGGTACCAGCGAGATCAATCCTGCTCAACGAAAGCGGCGGACAGGGCTCTCAACCCTGTCCGCCGCTCTGGTTCAAGCCATCAAATCAGAACTGATGACCAGCATCGTCCGGTTCAAGGGACTCGACACCCACCACAGCAGCAACCTGCTCGATAGAGCCGGTTTGCTCGACCAGGGCCGCGATCGCATCGTTGATGACCTTGGCTCCCTCGGCGTTGTCGGGGGCAATCATCATATCAAAGGCAACCGGGTTTTCTGTCCGCTCGGCGGTCTGTTTCATGTGACCCAATGCCGCAACGCTGGCGTCCAGCTGTGCGTTCAATTGCTCGTTCAGTTCCGGCTTGGCGTCAGCCACCAGATCAGCCAGCGAGGCGCCGCTCAGCTCGGTACCGTCAACACGCTTATAGGAACCGGTGTAGACGTTCTGGATACCCAGCGCATTGTAGTAATGCGAGTTGTGCGTGTTGTCGCTGAAGCAATCGTGCTCGTCCTCGTAGGAGTTGGCTTCCAGCGCAACTTTCATGCGCTCACCCGCCAACTCACCCAGCGACAGCGAGCCCATGCCGAACAGCATTTTCTGGTAGGCAGCCGACGGTGCCATGGCAGTCAGCTCAGCGCGGTAGTTGTCGTCCACGCCCGGCTTCCACTGGTCAACCATCCACTGCAGGTCGGAAACCAGCAGGTCGGTTACCGCGTCCAGATACTGACCGCGGCGCTCGCAGTTACCGTTTGTGCAGGCATCACCAGCAGCGTAGTCGGTGGCCTTGCGGTCGCCGGCGCCGGCTTCAAACCCGTTCAGGTCCTGGCCCCAGAGCAGAAACTCGATAGCGTGGTAGCCAGTGGCAACGTTGGCCTCGGAGCCGCCCACTTCGTTGAGGCTGGCCAGCAGCTCGGGAGTCAGTGTGGTCAGGTCCATGGTCTCGCCACCGATATTCAGCTCGGTGTTGGCGATGATGTTGGCATTGGCGCCGTCGTTACCCAGCGCATGCTGGTAGTCGTCGCTCTTGACGTAGTCGATCAGGCCTTCATCCAGCGGCCAGGCGTTGAGCTGACCTTCCCAGTCGTCAACAACTGCGTTGCCGAAGCGGAAAACCTCGGACTGCTGATAGGGCACGCGGGCTTGCAGCCAGGCTTCCTTGGCAGCAGCCAGAGTTTCTTCGCTGGGGTTGGCAATCAGCGCGTCAGTCGCCTCATCAAGCGCCTGCGCGGTGGTCAGCGCATCTTCAAAAACCGCCAGAGCCATATCGGAGTAGTGCGCAACAACGGCTTCTGGAGCAACCGCAGCGGCAGTGCTGGCAGCCTCTGTCGACGCCTCGGAGGTGGTTGCAGCCGGTGCGCTTTCAGCAGCGGGGGCAGCAGCCTCAGGGGCTTTGGATTCGTCGCTGTCAGAGCAGGCGGTCAGCAGAAAAGAGGTGGAAATTGCCAGCGCAAGCGCCTGCAAAGGAAAACGCGCAGCCATATAAAACTCCCTGTTGGCGTTAAAGGATTAATCAATGATAGTGATTAGCATTCGAGATTATATGCTTCCGCTCACATATTGCAATCAAGGACCGGGCGCGGGGGAGGGTATTTGCCATACTCAAGACTCCCTCTACACAAAGAAGGAGTGCAACGATGTCCAACCACCACGTCTACAAGAAGGTCGAGGTTGTCGGGTCGTCCGCCGAGAGTATTGATGATGCGATCCGGGTGGCCATTGCCGAGTGTGGCAAGACGGTCCGCTATATGGAGTGGTTTGAAGTCAAGGAAACACGCGGTCACATAGTCGATGACAAGGTCGCGCATTTTCAGGTGGTACTGCAGATCGGCTTTCGTATCGCCGGCAGCTGAAGCCAGCTGATAAAGCCAAAACTGCCTCCGCTGGTTGTCTTGCCACACGGAGGCAGTGGCGGGCTGAGCCGTTAGCCCTGCCGTGCCTGCCAGCTCAACTGCATGGCGGCATCAGCGGCGCAGGCCAGCTCGCGGCCTTTGGTCACGAAGTGGGTGCGGTAGTAGTTTTGATGCTCGCTGTGCTCATGGAAGTGATGCGGGGTGAGCACGGCGGTGAGTACCGGGATTTCGGTTTCCAACTGCACCTGCATCATGCCGGTGATAACGGCGTTGGCAACAAAGTCATGGCGGTAGATGCCACCATCCACCACCAGCCCTGAACAGGCGATTGCTGCGTAGCGACCGCTCTTGGCCAGCAACTTGGCTTGCAGGGGAATCTCGTAGGCGCCGGGTACGGCAATCACGTCGATCTTGTCGGCATCGTAACCGCGCTGGCTGATTTCTTCACGGAAGCCATCCAGGCAGCGGAGCACGATCTCGGCGTGCCAGGAAGCGTGGATAAAGGCAATGCGCTGTTGCGCAGGATCAAATTGAGTCATCGTCTTGCTCTGATTCATGAGTACGTCTGGTTGCTAGTGAATCAGGGCGAACGGGCAGGGCTACGCGAGCCTGATGGCCACGCAGTATCCAACACGCTCTCTCTTATCCGGACTATCACCGTCGGCTCCGGAATCACACCGGATCTGCTGACCTCTGCTACCGCAGAGCGCTCGCGGGCTGGGAGCACGGGCAGGGCCCAGAAACTCCATCACCGCCGGTGGGGAGTTGCACCCCGCCCCGAGAACGATGCCGCATCAGGTCGACGCGGCGGCGCCCAATATAGGGAACACCTTGCCCGGGGTCAAAGCCCAATAGCGCTAAAGCCCCTGCATCACCGACCGATATAGGCAGGTATCCACCTCTCTTTACAGGGCACTTCCATGCGTATCGGCGACTTGACCTGGTCCAACCCGACGGCCCGCTCGTCTGACGAAACCGCGACGACAGAAGCACGCAGCAATGCGCCGTTGACCAGCAACCGCGAGATTGCCGAGAGCGTCAAGGTATCCCTGTCCGAGCGCGCGGAGCGGGCCCAGCAAAGCCGCAACACCCAAGACATCGACGACAGTGATCTGCCGCAGCTGATCAAGCAACTGCTCAAGCAGATCCGCGAGTTGAAGCAGCAGATCGCCGAGCTGCAGCAGCAGATGGCCGAACTGGCCCGCCAGCAGGGATTGACCGACGAGGAGCGCGCCACCCGTCTGGACGCCATGCGCACCGAACTGACCAGCCTGTCCAGCGCACTCACCAGTGCCTACAGCGCGCTGGCAAAGGCCATGAAGCAGCAGGATCTGTCTGACGAGCAGCGCACCAGTGTGCTGCAACTGATGAACGCGTAGGTGCGTTTTACGCAACAGTGTTTTGATACACCTTGCCGACAAAGTTCGAGATAACTCGAACCAATGCGCGTAACATGGCCTCCTTTCCAACAGGAGGCCACATGCCGGTACCCGAGCACCGCGGTATTGCCACAGGGTTAATGTTCTTTCTCGCTGCGTGCTGCGGCGTGATTGTGGCCAACCTCTATTACGCCCAGCCCCTGGTGGGCCCCGTCAGCGCCTCGCTGGGGCTGAACCCGCAAGCCAGCGGCCTGATTGTCACCCTGACCCAGATCGGCTACGTCATCGGGCTGGTGCTGGTGGTGCCGCTTGCTGACCGCCTGGAGAACCGCAAGCTGATCAGCGCGATGGTCTTGCTACTGGCCCTGGCACTGCTGGGCACGGCGCTATCAGACTCGGCGCTGACGTTTCTGCTGTGCTCACTGGTCATCGGCATTGGCGCGGTAGCGGTGCAGATCATCGTCCCGCTATCGGCTCACCTGGCGAGCCCGGCGTACCGGGGCAGGGTGGTTGGCAATGTTATGGGCGGCCTGATGTTCGGCATCATGCTGGCCCGTCCGGTTTCCAGCATGATCACCTATATGCTGGGCTCCTGGCGTTGGGTCTTCGTGTTTTCCGCCGTGCTCATGGTGCTGCTGGTACTGGTGATGCAACGGGTTTTGCCACGTCGGACACCTGCAGCCAGCATGGGCTACTTTGCACTGCTGCGCTCAATGGGCAGGTTGGCGACGCAAACGCCGGTGCTGCAACGCCGGGCGTTCTATCAGGCGATGATGTTTGGTGCCTTCAGCCTGTTCTGGACCACGACTCCGCTGCTGCTTGCCGGCCCGGACTATCTGCTGTCGCAATCGGGCATCGCGCTGTTTGCGCTGGCCGGAGTGGCAGGCGCCATCGCAGCGCCCGTTGCCGGTCAACTGGCCGACCGAGGGCTGACGCGCCCCGCGACTATCGGCGCCATGCTGTCAGTGATCATCGCCTTTGCCATTACCCACGTGAGCGCGCCGGGGTCGCACCTCTCACTGGCACTGCTGGTGCTTGCGGCGGTGCTGCTCGACCTGGGTGTGTCCGGTAACGTCGTGCTCGGGCAACGCCTTATTTATGCTCTGGGAGAAGCCGAGCGCAGCCGCCTGAACGCCATCTACATGGCAACCTTTTTTGTCGGCGGTGCGTTGGGCTCGGCCCTCGGCGCCTGGGCCTATGTCAGCGGTGGCTGGCTCGCGGCCTCGCTGTTTGGCAGCCTGATGCCGGCCTGCGCGCTGCTGGTGCTCTGGCTTGCAGACCCGGCACCAGCGCCCGGCTCACGGGAAGCAGAGCCGGGCTAGCTCGGCCGCGTCAGTCGCACAATCTCATCAACTGCCTCCAGGCCCGGTACCGCAAGGAAGCCAGGCGCAGAGTAAGCAGGGTTCGGATACTGGTAGTAGCCGCTGCCGGTCTGCAGCCCCATCTTGCCCTGATCAATCAACTGCTCCTTGATATAGGCAGCATTGCGCAGCGTCTGCGAGTCGTTATTCTGGTGGCCCCAGTAGCTCAACACGTCGTAGCAAGTCTTCATGCCGATGACATCCATGATGCCAAAGGGCCCGAGCGCCACTCCCCGGTTGGTAATCATGTAGGTGCGATCAACTATCTCCGGGGTCGAGACACCATTGGTTACCAGCGTTTGCGCAGCGCCGAGCAACGGCACTAGCAGCGAGTTGAGGACATACCCGTTCTGCGGTTTCTGGATGGGGATGGGCACCATGCCAATTTCGATGGCAAGGGCAGCAATAGCGCGCAGCGTCGCTTCAGCCGTGCCGGCATGGGCCATGACTTCGGCGATATTCATCGACCAGATCAGGTTGGCGAAGTGCAGGGCGCAGTACTGGGCGGGCCGCCCGGTGTCCTCGGCAAACTGGCTGGGCAGGAGTGTGGAGGAGTTGGTCGCGATCAGGCACTTGGGCTGCAGCAGCGGCGCCAGGCGGCGATACACCTCGGTCTTGACCTCAGGGATCTCCGGCACAGCTTCTATCACCAGGTCCGCCAGCGCCACCGCCTCAGCCAGATCGGTGCTGTAGCGCAGGCGCTGGCGCGTCTGGTTCAGTTCCTCTTCGCTGGCACCCAGGTCGGCACGATATATCTCGGCATACTGTTCGTGAGCCACTCTGCAGCGCCCAAGGGCCTCATCGAACAGGTCGTACACCACCACTTCCTTGCCCATGTACGCGCTGTGCCAGGCAATCTGCCCGCCCAGAACGCCCGCACCGAGCACCGTCAGCTTATTCAGTTCACTACTCATTTGGGCGTCCTTCAGGCTGCGCGCGCATCGCGCGGTTTTGTTCCGGGCTGTGCTGCACGATTTTTTTCGGTCAGCTCCAGCAGCGCGTCCTCGACCGGCTCATCAAGCAGCATCTCGCGGTCTCGCTCGTAGGCGTTCAGCAGCCGCCAAGGCGCGCTGCGACCCTGGCGCGGCAGAATGCGGTTACCACGCTGCACATAGCCGGACTGCAAGGCCCCCATCATGGACTCAGAGGCGACCAGGTTGTCGTCGTGATCACGCGGTGTGGCAACCTGCACGCCACTGGCACGCATGTGGTTCAGCAAACGGCAGACCCACTGGGCGGCAATGTCTGATTTGAGCGTCCAGGGCGCGTTGGTATAGCCGAAGATCCAGGCCATGTTCGGCACGTCCTGCAACATGACGCCCTTGTAGGTCATGCGCTGGTTGATATCGAAGGGCTGACCGTCGATCAGCATTCGCGTGCCGCCCAGCACCTGCAAGGTCAGGCCGGTCGCCGTGATGATGATGTCTGCGTCCAGCTGTGCGCCGGATTTGAGGCGAATACCTGTCTCGGTAAAGCACTCGATCTCATCTGTTACCACAGAGGCCTTGCCACTGTTGATCGCCTTGAACAGGTCGCCGTCCGGTACCGCACACAGGCGCTGATCCCAGGGCATGTAGGCCGGAGTGAAGTGTTTCATCTGCGCGGGGTCGTCAAGCTGCTCGGCTACCTTCTTCAACAGAAAACGGCGGGTGCCCTCGGGCCAGCGCTTGGCGGCCTTGAATATCCAGCGCTGGATCGCGATGTTGCGCTTGCGCGCCAGGCCATACACCCAGTCATTGGGCAACACCTTGCAGAGCACTTCGGTAATCCGATCCTGTGCCGGCACCGTCATGATGTAGGAGGGCGAGCGCTGCAGCATGGTGATATGCCCAGCCTGCGCAGCCATTGCCGGTACCAGCGTAACCGCCGTCGCACCGCTGCCAATGACCACCACCTTTTTGCCGCTGTAATCCAGATCCTGCGGCCAGTGCTGCGGGTGAATACATTGCCCCTGAAAACGCTCGGCACCCGGAAACTCGGGCAGGTAGCCGGCCTTGTGATCGTAGTAGCCGGTGCAGCTGATCAGAAAATCACAGCTGTAGTGGCGGGCCTGGCCGCTCTCCAGATCACGAGCACTGACCACCCACTGCTGCTGCTCGGAGCACCACTGCACCTGCTCGGTCTCGATACCGAAGCGGATCTTTTCCTCAACGCCATACTCGCGCGCAGTATCACTGATATAACGACGAATGGACTCGCCGTCAGCCAGGGTTTTCAGCTCATTCCAGGGCCGAAAGGCAAAGCCGAAACTGAACATGTCGGAATCCGAGCGGATGCCGGGATAGCGGAACAGGTCCCAGGTGCCGCCCACCTGTTGGCGGCGCTCCAGAATGGCGATGCGCTTGTCCGGGCAGTTCTGGCTGAGGTGAACGGCGGTGCCGATGCCGGACAGGCCGGCACCGATGATCAATACATCGACGTGCTCATTCGTCATGATTGTCTCTCTTGTTGTCTGACGCTGTGCAAGGTCACTATAGACTGCCTGCATGCCGTCGCAGCCGACTGGTCGAATCACGACAATTGCTCGGCATTTGCCGCCAACTTGCGGCACGTAAGATCAACAAGAGTCGGCGCCGCCAGGTGGCGACGCCCCGGGAAAGAACAGAAGGAGAGATCAGCTCACGGAGGCGCGACGCGGCAGCAGCATGGCCACTATGATGCTGACCAACGTCGAGGCCAGCAGCGCGCCGGCAAAGGGCGCCAGGGTGGGGACGGTATCGGGGAAGCTGGCCAGCACAACCCCCTGATATACACTGCCGGTGGCAAGCCAGCCCGGCAACACCGCACCGAGCAGGCCAGCCAGCGCCCCCGCGATGGCCGCCACTGCGCTCATGCGCGACCACAGCCCAAGTAGCACGGGCACCACTGCAGTAGCGCACAACAGGTCGGCAATCAAAAATAGCCTTAGTACAGAGTTGCCCTGCAGTGCGACCCACACCACCGGCACCATCAGCGCCACCGTCAACCAGCGTGCCGACGTTAGCGACAAGCCGCGTTTCTCTGTCACCAGCAACGACGCGATGGCGTTTTGCAGAGTATCCACCGATGAGGCAACCAACGTCAGCGCCAGCAACAATGCCGGCAGCGTCAGCCAGCCCGGCGCTTCTCGCAGCACGGCAAAGAAGGGAATGGGCGGCGAACCCACGTCAGCGCCGCTCATTACCGTGACAATGCCGAGGCCGCCGATCACCGCTACCACGGCAATGGTCGCTACGCCGCCGAGCACCGCGCCGCGCCCCAGCGCTGCATCACTTTCAGCCGCCCACACGCGTTGCCAGTAACCCTGGTGAAACAGATTGGCTGCGGTTACCGCCAGCACCAGCGTCAAGGCAACCCCTAGCGCCGCGCCGGCAGGTATGCCGGGCATCGCGCCGGAGGCACTCACCTCGGGCAGGCGCTGCACCGCCACCGCGCCGACCAGCGCCAGCAGGGCCAGCAGCAACCACGCCTGCCAACGATCAGTCGTCATGCTCGCGCGCAGGCCACCCCAGGCGGTGTAGAGCAGGGTCGTCAGGGCAACGCCCACCACCACCAGGTTGCCATTGATGTCCGACAGCATGCTGGTGATGGCGCCAATCGCCGTCAGCTCGGCGATCAAAAAACAGCTCATATACAGCAGCGAGATCAACCCCACCCAACGACGCACGGCGGGTCCGTAAAAGTGCTCGGCAAACTCGCCGATACTGCGCCCCTGCGGCAGCGCCCGGCGAATGGCTGGCCCGAGAGCGGCAAACAGCGCAAAGGGCAGGGCGGCGCCCAGGGCATAACCGGCCAACGCCAACGGGCCGACCAGAGCACCCACTTCCGGCGGAGCAAACAGGATCCAGCCGCCCATGCCGGAGGCGAGAAAGGAGAGCCCGATGGCGCGGGCATTTTGCGAGTTGCGCGCGGTGACAAAGTCATCCAGGCCCGCCTCGGCAGAGCGGGCACGCAGGCCAATCCAGGCAAACAACAGCAATACGGCAGCCAGGGCTGCCATAGACAGGTACAGCATGTCGCACTTCCTCCGCCGGTATGATCCGGATCAGGTTCCAGGGTTTCGGCTGACGATCAGCGTATTCTCAGCCCGCGCGACACAACACGCGGACACCCCTGGCGACGTTGATGAAAGGGCGCGGCAGAACAACCCGCCGCTCGCAGGCCCCTGCACAGAATCAGTGGGCCGATTGCGCGCAACATGATGTCACATCTGCATCAACTCGCGTAATCTGACTTCAAGTAGCATCGCCGGTTTTCCAGCAGGGTAGCCGGCGCGCATTGCGCTCAGCCAATAGATCCGAGCTTGTATCATGGACGAAACCAATCAGCCTCTGCTCCAGACAGGCGCCAGCCAGGCCGCACTGGAAACAGTGCTCGACAGCCTGGACGCGCTGGTTTACGTCGCCGACATGCAGACCCATGAGCTGCTTTTCCTGAACGCCTACGGCCGCGCCAGATGGGGCCAGGTAAATAACCGCACCTGCTGGGAAACCTTGCAGCAGGGTCAGGACGGCCCGTGCAGCTTCTGCAATAACCATCAACTGATCGACGATCAAGGGCAGCCCGCTGCGGTGCAGGTGTGGGAGTTTCGCAACACCCACAACCAGCGCTGGTATCAATGCCGAGATCAGGCCATCCGCTGGCCGGACGGCCGCCTGGTGCGGCTGGAGATCGCGACCGATATTTCCGACATCAAGCGCCTTCAAGCGCAACTGCGCAGCGCGCAGCACCGCGCCGAGCAGCTAGCCCATGAGGATGCGCTGACCGGCCTGGCCAATCGCCGGGCGCTCTTTGCGCTTGGTCAGAGCGCCATTGAGCAGGCGCGTCGTCTGGGGCATCCGATTGCGCTGATCGGTCTTGACGCTGATCACTTCAAACGGGTCAATGATCAGCACGGGCACGCCGCCGGAGACGCTGTGCTTAAAGCACTGGCAGCGACCTTGCGCAGCGTGACCCGAGCGTCCGATGTCTGCGCCAGGCTGGGCGGTGAGGAGTTCACCGTCCTGTCGCCAGGTACTGACCTGGCCGGCGCCACCGAGCTTGCCGAACGCCTGCGTCAGGCGATAGCCGACCTGCGGGTGGAGTATCAGGGCGAGCAGTTGCTGATTACCTGCAGCTTTGGTGTGACCGCCAGCGAACAAGGCGCGGCGAGCCTTGAGCAACTGCTCAACATCGCCGATATAGCCACCTACCGCGCCAAGCATCAGGGCCGAAACCGGGTGGCAGTCGAACACACCATTGCGGTCAAACAAACGGAGTAAGCATGACCAGCGTCCCCGCGTTGCCCGAAGGTATCTCTCTTATCTATAACGCCGCCGGCAAAGCCTTTGTGCAGGTTGAGCACCCCAGCGTCACCGCATGCATTGCGCTGGAGGGCGCACACCTGGTGTCCTGTATTCCGAGCGGACAAGCCGACCTGCTGTGGATGAGCCCCTCTGATCCCCAAGCGCCAGGTGGCGTGCTGCGCGGCGGGGTGCCGCTGTGCTGGCCCTGGTTTGGAAATACCCGCACCGGCCCTGCCCATGGCATCGCCAGGCGCAGCCTCTGGCAGCTCACGGGCGCCGAGCGCGACGAGCACTCGGTACGGCTAAAGCTGGAACTGCCCGCAGCAACGCAGAAAGCGGCCTTGCCCGAAGCGTCCTGGGCACTCAGCCTGGAACTGCATCTTGGTGCCAGCCTGCAGATGACCCTGACCAGCCGCAATACCGGCCATGAGCCGCAACTCCTGAGCCAGGCACTGCACAGTTATCTACCCGTCGCGGATATCACCAAAGTTCGTGTTGCCGGGCTTGATGGCGCAACCTACCTGGACCAACTGACCGGTAGCCACCAGGTGCAGCAGGGCGACCTGACGATCGAGCGCGAAGTGGATCGCATCTATCTGCAGCACAGCCAACCCATTCACCTGAGCGACGGACAACGCACGCTGGAAATCTGCCGCAGCGGCAGTGCCTCTGTGGTGCTATGGAATCCCTGGCAGGACAAAGCACGCAAGCTGGATAACTTTCCAGCCGATGGCTACCGGACCATGCTCTGCATAGAAGCAGCCAACGCTGCTGCAGATGCCCGCACGTTGCAACCGGGCGAGGAGCACACCTTGAGCTGCAGCATCAGGCAAATATAGTTGCCGGAGGTAGCCCGCAGGCATCACGGTTCGCTAGCATGCACAAGGAGAACGAGGCCCACCCGAGCTGCACCATGCGCAGCTGGGCAAGAGAAGGCCACGCAGCTGTGTAGTCGAGGAAGCACTACCCCCCGGTGATAAGGGTGCACGTCGGATGCGGCAAGAGAGCGAAAACAAGCAGGATCCAACCGTCTCACCACCACTCTGGCGTCTGATTCTGCCGGCACTGCTCATCCTCGCAGCCGTCTGCATCTGGTGGTTTACGCGCGCCGAACCAGCCCCCAGCGCACCCGATCCCGCGCCGCAACACGCCGCAGCGCCGCAAGAGCCGATTGCGTCGGTGCCAGTACCTAGCGTCACCAGCAGCAAGCCTGCAGGCCCCGAGTATGTTGGCCGCCAAACCTGCGCCAGCTGCCATGCCGAGCAAACCGAACAATTCAATGGCTCGCACCACGACCAGGCGATGCAAGAAGCCAACGCACAAACCATCTTGGGTGACTTCGCCGACCAGACCTTCAATTTCGGCGGCGTTACCAGCCGCTTCTTCCAGCGCGACGAGCAGTTTTGGGTCAACACCGCCAACGCCGAGGGTGAGTACAGTGACTACCGCGTGGACTACACCTTTGGCGTCTACCCGCTGCAACAATACCTGCTGGCATTGCCGGGCGGGCGCTATCAAGCCTTCAGTGTGGCCTGGGACGCCAGACCGAGCGAGCAGGGCGGGCAGCGCTGGTTTCAGCTCAACCCGGATGTCAACGGCGAAGACCCGGTCAAGGCGCTGCACTGGACCGGCCGCCAGTTCAACTGGAACCTGATGTGCGCCGAATGTCACTCAACCAACCTGGAACGAAACTTCGACAGCGCCAGCAACAGCTACAACACCGGCTGGAGCGAGATTGATGTCTCCTGCGAAGCTTGCCATGGCCCGGCATCCAATCACCTGCAGTGGGCTGCACAACCCGACAATCATCCCGCTATGGCCGACACCCTTGGCCTGACCGTGCGCTTTGACGAACGCCAAGGCGTCAACTGGTTGCCCAACGCCAGCGGCCACCCCGAGCGCACAGCGCCGCGCACCAGCGAGAAGGAAATCCAAGCCTGCGCCGCCTGCCATTCACGTCGCGCCCAGCTATTCGATGATCGGCAGGACGCCGGCCTGCTGGTCGAGAACTATCTGCTGTCCACCCTGGATCAAGGCCTTTATCACCCGGACGGACAAATTCAGGACGAAGTCTTTGTGCATGGCTCCTTCTTGCAGAGCAAGATGTACCAGGCCGGGGTTACCTGCAGTGACTGCCACAACCCGCACTCGCTGGAGTTGCGCCTGCCCGGAGACGGCGTGTGCATACAGTGTCACCAGGCCGACCAGTACCAGACACCCAAACACCACTTTCACAGCACAGCCGCCGGCAGCGCCTGCGTAGACTGTCACATGCCCACGACCACCTACATGGAAGTGGACCCCAGACGCGACCATAGCCTGCGCGTGCCGCGCCCGGACCTCAGCGTGACTCTGGGTACACCCAATGCCTGCACCCAGTGCCACAGCGATCAAAGCGCCGAGTGGGCGGCGGAGCATGTGGAGCAGTGGTACGGCCACACGCCACAGGGGCTGCAGCAGTATGCCGAGGTCTTCGCCCAGGCCCGCGCGGGTGCTGCCGGCGCTGAGCAGGGCTTACTCGAGCTGCTGGCGAACGAGTCGCAGCCCGCCATCGCCCGCGCCACCGCGGCCAGCATGCTGCAATCCTGGCCAGGGCCGGAAGTTGCTCAATCGCTGTTCGTTGCGCTGCGTGCAGACGACCCACAGATTCGCCTGGGCGCCTTGCAGGCCGTATCCAGCTACCCTCCGATCACGCGCTGGCAACTGGTTAACCACCTGTTAGACGCCCCCGAGCGGGTGGTGCGTCTGCAGGCCGCGGCCCAGCTGCTGGACATTCCGCCAGAGCAGATGCGCGGCGATGATATCAAGCGCCTGCAAGATGCCCAGGACGCCTACCTGGCCGCCCAACAGGCCAACGCCGACGATACCTCCGCACAGCTCAATATCGGCGTTTTCTACCAAACCCGAGGACAGCTGGCGTTGGCCGAAGACGCCTACCGGCGCGCCATCGAGCTGGACCCGTATTTTATCGCCGCCTACGTGAACCTGGCTGATCTGTACCGCGCCTCGTTCCGCGACCCAGACGCCGAGCGCCTCCTGCAGACCGGGCTACAACAGCTGCCCGAGGCCGCGCCGCTGCACTTCAGCCTCGGCTTGCTGAAAGTGCGCTGCAAGCAGATGGACCAGGCTCTCACAGCCCTGCGCCAGGCTGTCTCGTTGGACCCGGACACCAGCCGCTATCGCTATGTGCTTGCCGTGGCCCTCGACAGCGCCGGTCAGCGAGCCGACGCCCTGGCTGAGCTGGAAAAGGGCCTGCAGCGTAACCCCAACAGTCAAACCCTGCTGACCCTGCGCCAGCAGCTGCAAACAGGACAACCATGAGTATCGAGATCATCAACGGCGACTTGGCCAATCCAGCCCACGCGCAGGCGCTAGTTCATCTACTCAGCGAATATGCGCTGGACCCGATGGGTGGCGGCAAGGCGCTACCTGCCGAGGTTCAGCAAGTGCTGGTGCAACGCCTGGCCGAGCGCACGGATTACCACCTTGTGCTGGCCAGGGATGCATCCGGGTTTGTCGGTTTGGTCAACTGCTTTGAAGGGTTCTCGACATTTAAGGGCAAGCCGCTGATCAACATTCACGATGTCATCGTATCGATGCGTGCACGGGGCAGGGGAGTGGCCCGGTTGATGCTGCAGCAGGTAGAAGCTATCGCACGCGAGCGCGGCTGCTGCAAGCTGACACTGGAAGTGCTGGAGGGTAACCAGCCGGCGCAAAACAGCTATCGCGCAGTTGGCTTCAAGGGCTACGAGCTGGACCCGGTCATGGGCCGAGCCATGTTCTGGGAAAAACCGCTCTAGAGGCTGCTGACGTTTCGCTTGCCCAGCGGTAGCGGCCTCGCGGGCACGACATGTCGTGCCCCTGCGGCGAAGTCTGTTACTCCATGCGTAGGGACGCGACATGTCGCGTCCTCGAGGGTCGGTGCTGCGACCTGTTTTGCTGTGTGCGCTGGCGGAGAGCCCACGGACACGCATGCCGTGTCTCTACTGCTGCGCCTGACGCATCGACTGGCTGGCTTGAACCACACGGTTGGCCGGCACCCGGAGCTGCTCCAGCAGATAGCTGGCAAAGGCCGGGTGAAACGCTTGGCGAGCGATGGCGCGCGCCATGCAGTCGAGCCACTGATCACGCAGCTCGGGGCCGACCGCCCAGCGCGCATGAAAGGCGGGAATACTGATGCTGCCAAATTGCTGCTGAAACAGACGGGGGCCGCCCAGCCAGCCTGACAGAAAGGCCGTCAGTTTCTCCCGCGCCAGCGTGAGATCTTCTGCGTGCAGCGCGCGCAGTTCGCGCGCGCCTTCCCAGCTGTCCATCTCCTGATAAAAATCCGTTACCAGTTGACGAATACCCTCAAGCCCACCTGCTGCCTGATAGGACGCATCGGCCTGGCCGTAAGTTGGGGAATTGTCTGTCATGCCGGTTTTACCTCAAGTGGGACCAGACGCATGGTAGGAGGGAAACACCTGCTGCTCAAGCGACCTGGCGCCGCACCCCGCGTCGCGACATAAGGTCGCACCCCGCGCAGCCATGTCTGCTACCACGATATCGCGCTACAGCCCGCCAACACCGCAGGCTACAACCATTGCTGACACGCTCAGCCGAGCCGAGGTACCACCCGATACACACCTGCGCATTGATCTATGTCATGAGTTGTTACAATTGCGCAACACCATGAAATACTTTGTAATACTTTCCGCAACAGGTTCCAGGCGTCGTTCTGGTTCCCCACGGAAGGCGCCGCTCCCGCGGCCAGTTTGGCGATTGATGCTGTACGCCGTCTCAGTCTGCACAAAGACATTACGCTGACCCATAAAA
>MDSY01051825.1_pt1 | contig 27404 bp, 31 predicted proteins | sample 811131 | NCBI WGS metagenome assembly MDSY01 (sample SAMN05326643, study PRJNA326480) | marine metagenome | isolation source: seawater | place: Atlantic Ocean: South West | collected 2010
ATTTTCACAAGCTCAGATAATTCTCTAAGTAAATTATCACGTTGGTCTAACAATTCAGGTGGCTGCTGGTCAAGCGAAGGCTTCCTATCAAGCTGTGCATTGACCTCAACCAATTGCTGAGTCAGATTATTCAGCGTAGACAGCTGAAGGTTAATGTCCAACTGACTTTCCTGGTCGATATCATCGAGATGTCCTGAAAGTGATTGAAAGCTACTCGCAAGACTCTCAGCCTCAGTCAAAAAGATATTCCGCTGTGGCACTGATGCGGGGTCTGTACTTAATGTTGCAGATGCCTCATAAAATCTATCCAGTGCGCTAGTAAGCCCAGAGGTGGGAGAGCCAAAAATATCAATAACGCGGTTGCCGTAATCAATGACAGGTTGTTGGTTGTAAAGGTCACTACTGGTGTCTCGCAGATTGGTTTCTACAAAACCATTATATGCCCGAGTTATCTGATTCAATGTGCTACCTGTGCCCAGGTAGGTGTTACCAATTGGAATCATTGTGTTTGCAGAAATATCCAACGACTGCCGGCTGTAACCTTCGGTATTAAGGTTAGCAATATTATTACTCACCGTGGTCAGCGCTGATTTATAAAGCTGGGTGGCCTGCGCCCCAATGTTAAGTAGGTCTGTCATGCTATTGTTCTCCGCTATTCAGCGAGACTTCACTTGCGTCTGCTGTGGGAGTACCTTCGTGCGCAGGTGACAGTGTTTGGTCATAGACTTTAACCGCTTTAGCACCCTGATTTTGCCCCTTAACCTGTGCCGCCAACCAATCTCCTAGTCCGAACAACCCTTTTTGAGTCATTACTTGAGACAGCTCTTGATGATACATTTGCTCAAAGGTATCCAAACTAGAAGAGCTCATTAATTCACTTTTCATAGGCACATTGGCTTCTCTAACAGATTTGAAAACCATGTTAACGAACATGGCTTCGAACTGTCTTCCCACCTCTTGAGCAGATCCAGCCTGATCTTGTTTAGCACGCACTTTTAAGTCATTAAGTCCGGCAAAATCAAGATGGCTCTTGGTGGTCGTACTAATATCTTGCATTTAAATCACCACCAGTTCAGCGCGCAAACTGCCCGAACTTTTCAATGCTTCTAAAATGGCAATAAGTGATGAAGGTGAGGCGCCAACCTGATTAACCGCATCGACAATCTCTCGCAGATCGACGCCCGGTTGAAACAAAAACATTGGGTTATTACCCTCGCTAACTTCTATATCGGCATTTTGAACAACGGTGGTCTCACCCTCACCAAAGGGCTGCGGTTGACTGACTTCATTAGTCGCGGAAATGCGCACAGAAATAGTTCCATGAGTCACTGCCACAGCGGTGACTTTGACATTGCGATTAATAACCGCGGTTCCTGTTCTTGAGTTAATAACTACTCGCGCTGGTGCCTCTCCTGGAATAACGTCAAGGTTTTCAACCATACTTAAAAATGCGACCCGTTGAGATGAATCAATCGGAGCTTTAATGGCTACCGAGACTCCGTCAATTGCATGGGCCGTACCGTCACCAAAAGACTTGTTCACTGCAGTAGTGACGGCATAAGCGGTGGAAAAATCACCCTCTCGGATATTCAAAACAATGTGATCTGAGGTGTCAAAGGGCGTAGGTACTCTGCGCTCTACGGTGGCGCCGTTGGGAATACGACCGGCGGTAGGTACACCAATTTGTACGCTACTACCTGCGGCTGAAGAGCTCATCCCCGTAATGCTAAGCGCGCCTTGGGCTAGCGCATAGGTTTCGCCATCAACCCCGCGCAACTGGGTTAGGATTAATGTCCCCCCGCGCAGAGATTCTGCAACACCGATCGCAGAAACATTAATATCAATACTCTGGCCTGGTTTAGCAAAAGGCGGGAGTTCAGCTGTAACCATCACTGAGGCAACATTTTCTAACTTGAGTTCTTTCTTGGCATTCTGAGCGGCCAAAGAGGCCATCTGATCGCCAAGATCAAAGTCGCTAACAGGGCCATCTACACTAACCCCCAAACCTGATAGCGTGGTCTTCAGCGCCTGAGCAGTAATTGGTAAGTCTTTACCATCACCAGTACCCTGCAAACCAACTACCAGACCAAAGCCCACTAATTTGTTCGTGCGCACGCCGGCAACTTCGGTCAAGTCCTTGATGCGATCTGCAGCAGCAAATGACCCAACCATTAAAGCGGCGGCTGTCAGTGCTAGTTTCCAAAAAGACATGGCTAATTACCCTCTGTTTGCCGAACGTTTAAAACGGCCAGAATTTGTATAACAGCCCGGTACCCCAGGCAGATTTTGACGCGCTGGCGAGCTCGCCAGTACCGCGATATGAAATTTGTGCGTGTGCAATTCGCTGCGACAAAACAGTGTTGTCTGGTTGGATATCCGCAGGGCGGATAATCCCCTTGACCTGAATAAACTCGCTACCTTCGGTCAGTGCGAGTTGTTTTTCACCCACAATGACTAAATTTCCGTTACCAAGGACCTCAACCACCATGGCTGAAATTGACCCGGTTAAGCTGGCTGCTTGCCCCGCAGTTCCGGCGCCATCGCTGGATATATTTGACCCATCTGTTTTGATGTCCTCAAAAAACCCTTGCCCAAAACCCAGCTTGCCGACTATGGAATTGGTTTGGTTAAGACCAATAGCATCGTTAACTGATTTGCGACTGGTGGACAACCCCGAGGTACGTGAAGCCTGTGTGGTTTCGTTTAAAAGGACAGTAATGAGATCCCCAACCTGAATATCTGAGGGCTGATAACTCCGTAAATCGCCAAATAAATCTCGGCCATTGGCAAAAATAGATCCGGTCACCTGAATTGGCTTTTGCTCGGGAATTGGCTGCATTGGCGAGAATTCAGCGGTGGGCATCAACTGTGGTTGTCCTGCACATGCTGTCAACAAGGTAATGAATGCAAAGCTTAAAAATTTCCTTAACAAGCTCATATCAGTTCTCTAAAGATTATTGTTAAGGAAGCGCAACATACCGTCTGCTGCTGCAATCGCTTTTGAGTTAACTTCATAGGCACGCTGAGTTTCGATCATGTTGACCATCTCCTCAACCACATTAACGTTGGATGCCTCTAAAGTCCCTTGCATTAACATGCCGGCTGCATTTTCTCCGGGTATAGCAACAATGGCGACCCCACTTGCCTCTGTGGCGGTGAGCAAGTTGCGGCCTACAGGCTTAAGGCCTGAGTTATTGACAAATAGTGAGAGCTGGATTTGACCAACCTGCGCAGCGCCACCCCCATTTGCAAGTTCTGCAGTCACTGTGCCGTCGCGGCCAATCGTGATACTGGAAGCATTTTGCGGAATATTGATTGCCGGCAGTAATGCTTCGCCACCTGCAGTGACCAATTGACCTTCCGATGAAAGTTTCAAAGAACCATCTCTGGTGTAAGCAATGGTGCCATCAGCCTGCTGAACAGACAGGTAACCCTCACCTGTAATAGCAACATCTAGCGCGTTCTCAGTGGTAATGATATTGCCTTGGCCATGCAGTTTTTCAGTTGCCAGCACTCGCGTTCCTGTGCCCAGCATTAATCCTGTCGGTGTTTGCGACTGTGCGTCGGTTTGTCCACCAGCAGGAACAATGTTTTGGTACAGCAGGTCTTCAAAGACCGCACGGTCTTTTTTAAAGCCTGTGGTGTTAACATTCGCTAGGTTATTCGAAATTACCTGCATGCGTGTCTGCTGCGCGGTTAGTCCGGTTTTTGCAATCCAAAGTGAAGCGTCCATAATTTCTATCCTTTATCTCGGTTATTCCTGCTGCCGTTTACTTTGGCAGTCTCATCATTGATGCACCGTTTTCATCGATTGATTTAATCTCTGAGACCAGCTTGATCTTTGCCTCATAGGAACGACTAAAGTCCATAAGCTTTACCATGGCCTCAATGGGGTTGACGTTACTTCCCTCAAGGGAACCCGTGCTTATTGATGCTAGCTGAGGCCCTGTAGGAAAGTCACCACCGCGAAACTCCTCGTTGAAAGGCTCAAAGAGTGCATCTGCACGCCTAATTAATGGCATCTCACTTGCGTCTCTCAGCATTAACTGGCCAAGGTTGAGGGCTGGCGCATCTGGCTCTGTCGGAAGAGACCCAAAAACTGTGCCATCCGGGCTGATTGATACAATGTGACCGGGCGGAACATTAATGGGCCCTGCCTCGCCTAAGACCAACTGTCTGGCAGAGTTTTCTATTACCCCGCTAGCCGCAACGCGTAAATCCCCACGCCGAGTAAAGCCAATCTCATCGTTATCAGCTTGGACGCCAAGTACGACATTGCCATTCATGACTATGTCCATAGCGCGACCGGTGCTATTTACAGTACCCGGTGCAAGATTTATAAATTCCTGAGAAGGACTCGATGGCGCCGCTCGCGTGTTAAAACCAAGACCATTCGTCTCTAAGATTTCATCCACTGACGCAAGGCTCTCCTTAAATCCAACAGTTGACACATTGGCCAAACCATTAGTAATTTGAGCTCGTGTTTCTGCTTGGCTGGTGATTCCAGCCAGAGAAATAAAGGCTAATCTGTCCATCTCAAAGTCCCTTTAATACACTTTATCCACGAATATTGAGCATGGTTTGAGTCAAAGCAGAACTTGTTTCCAAAGCCTTGGCATTCGATTGAAAGTTACGCTGTGCAGCAATCAAATTAACCAGCTCTTCCGTTAAATCGACATTTGAGCGTTCTTTAGCACCGCCTGTTAGAACACCATAGCCATTACTACCTGGCTCACCAAAGCTAAGTTTTCCGGATTCGCCCGTGGTGGTGTAAGTCGTGCTTCCCTGCTGTCGCAGGCCTTGCGCGGAGGTGAAATTGGCAAGGTTAATGCGTCCGGCCGTGTTCTGCTCACCGTTAGAATATGTTGCCACGACAAGACCATCGTTACCCACATTGATGTCTACTAAGTCACCCTGTGGCAGACCATTCTGGACTTGAGTCACAATTTCAAAATCTTTAGTGTGCATTAATGCATTGAGGCTAAGTGTAATTGGATTACTTCGTCCGCTTAAACTCGATGGCGCAATAGTGGTATTGCCAATGAGGCCTGTGATGTCACCCGAGGCACTGTCAAAGTTAAAAGCTAATATATTGGTCGCGCCGTCTTCATTGTCGCCATCGATCTCAGCTAGATCGCCATTGATGTAAACTGCGGCTCTCCATTTGTCTTCTGTGCCAGCACCTTCGACGACATCATTGCCGACTTTCTGATAGTAGACCGTAGCGGTAAAGGCTTCGCCGGCATCGTCATAGAGTGACACTACCTGAGACGCGTTAAATGTTGTGTTGTTACTTGGGTCGATCGCAACTACTGATCCGACCGTTGGGTTAGTCGATGTAAGAGTAACCGCACCTCCATCTTGACTCAGTGTTGGCGTATTTGCAGCAAGCACCACACCGGGCTCTTTGTAATTAAATTCAATGCCGGTACCCGCATCATTAAGGCCTATTGTGAATAATAGATTGGCATAGTTAGTGTTAGGTGCGCCTCCTTCCATGCCCTGGATGGCCGCTACCTGTTCGGCAAGCGTGCCATAGGTCACTGATGGTACAGTCACTGTGGTAATACCATCGGTAACAACGAGCGAGCCAGTGATTGCAGAGGTTGGGGCTGCAAAGTCAAAGATCGCTCCGCCTACCACTTGGGTGTTATCTGGCAACTGAATATCGAGCGTCATCGCGCTGGTAGGTGTGGCGCCAAGTACTCTGGGCACGGTTAACGGAATCATTGCCTGATTGAAGTTGCTGGCACCACCGGTCCCTATGGGGTGTACCTGTAGGGTATGGCCTTCTGTGTTGACTACTTGATCGGTCTCACTGAGACTGAAAACGCCTTTACGCGAATAAAGCTCGCTGCCATCTTTGCTTGCTAGAGGGAAAAACCCATCACCTGTAATGGCAATGTCCAACGCGTTGGCTGACAGCTCTAAATTACCCTGAGTAAATTCCTGCTGAATACTCGTCAGAGCAACACCACCACCCTGAACAGTAGAGGGATTTAGCAATGCCGAACTAGCAAAAATATCACCAAAGTTAGCATCAGAGCGCTTGAAACTCGTCGTGTTGGCGTTAGCAATGTTATTTGAAGTCACAGACAAATCTGTGGATGCGGCATTGAGGCCGGTAAGTGCAGTATAAAATGACATAATTTAATTCCTTTACTGTTAGTAATTTGTTTTAGCTTTGATCGTGTTATGTAATATTTGAACTAAGGGTTATTCAACGGTGGGCTCATCATCGCCATTGTCGTTGCCTCCAGAGGGTGCAGCAAAAATGTTTGGATCAAGGAATGCTTGAACTGAGGAAAGTTGCACCGAGCTACCACTAGCCAATTCCAAAGAGACCTCGTTACCCATGGGGTCCCAAGTGGCTGCCAAAATTTGTTCTACTGCACTAACTGCAGTGAGCGCACGTTCGCCATCACGCACGGCAGTGGCTTTCATGTTATATATCCCAGCTGGCGCAGGGGTGCCATCTTCACTATTGCCATCCCAAGAAAAAAAGTTCATACCTGCTGGTATTCCTTCCAGATCACCCACAGAAATATCAAAACTTTTAACCAGCTCTCCTGTGGCTGCGTTACGGACGTCGATCGATACAGAGTCCGCCTCTGTATCAAGACTTAGCAAACCAGTCACAGGATAGCCTTCTCCACCTTTAAAATCTGATACCTGAGCTACCTTGCCGACTAAATTAGCACCTGCTAATAGCTGATCTTGTCGCGCATTTGAGGCGTTAGTTACTGACATGCCCTCAAGCGACTCCTGCATTCCTTTAATGCCCTCTACCGAAGAAAACTGCGCTAGCTGCGCAACAAATTCTTGGTTATCCATTGGGTCAAGGGGATTTTGGTTGGTAAGCTGGGTAGTCAAAAGCGTTAAAAAAGTATCTCTCCCAAGATCATCTTCACTTACGCTTACTTCAAAATCCTGCTGAGCTTGCTGCTCAGGGGTTAAAAAGGCGGGTGTTGAAAGCACATCAAGCATAGTATTTATCCTTAGACTTTAGTTAGATCAAGGGTGCGCATCATCAATTCACGCGCCGTATTAATAACCTCTACATTGTTTTGATAGCTTCTAGCCGATGCCATCATGTCTACCATTTCGCTGACTTCATTGACGTTTGACAGATATATCAATCCATTCTCGTCTGCTTTGGGGTTAGAGGGATCATAGATTTGCCCCCCCGCTGTTGGGTCTTCAATTACTTCAGCAACCTTCACTCCTCCAACATATTGACTCCCCTGATTTGTCTGCTGCTCAGACAGCAATGCCTGAAAAACGGGCCTTTTAGCCCTGAAAGCCTCTTCTGCGCTGCTGGACACCGTACTGGCATTGGCTAAGTTAGAGGCCGTAGTATTCATACGTACCATTTGAGCATTCAAAGCAGAGCCTGCAATCCCGAAAATGTTATTCATTGACATGCTGTCTATTCTCCTCGCAGTGCTTTTCGCACCGCGCTCATTCCACCCTCGAGAAATCTCAAGGTGGTTTGGTATTCAGCCGCCGCTTTACCGTATTTAGCTTGTTCGACACTAAGCTCTACCGTATTGCCATCAACTGAGTTATTAAATGGGATGGTATATACCATGTCTGCCGTTCGCCCCAGCCCTGAGCCACCTATGTGTCCTTTGTGGGTAGCCTGTATTGTCTGATTTTCTTGGGTTTCGCTTAACACTTTGCTGAAATCAAGATCTCTCGCTTTGAAGTTTGGCGTGTCGGCATTGGCAATGTTCCGCGAGAGAACTTCCATACGCTGACTGCGCAGCTCGAGAGCCCGCTCATGGATACCAAACACTGAATCAAACATTTTCGCTTCCCATCTATTAAAGTATTAATCGCAAGTGACGATCCTTTAATCAAATGCTCCAAAGGGATGTCACAATCTAACGATGCAAATGGAATGCCAAGTTTGCAATCTCTAAACCTTTCAGCATAAAATGTTATTTTTATCAATGACTTAAATCAATCCCGAAAAGTCTGCGCTCCTCGGCTTGCCGCATAGGCGGCAGAGTTTTGCCGCCTTTTTGCCGCAATGTCGGTATTGCGTCACTCTCTCTAATTGGCCATACTGGATCTATGTTTAAATTCATAGTTCTAATTTTTTCCGCCGCCTTGGGGTCAACCCAAGTCAGCGCAAACCCAGCCGCGGAGATAAAACAGGATATGGTTTATCAAGCGCAACAGTGGGTTGCAAATGAGATTGGGGTGAATGTCGCACAAGTAGAGATTAAAGCTGTGGACAGGCGTTTGAAAGTGCCCAAATGTTCCTCATCCTTTGGCATTAGTTTCGCTTATGTTGGCAGTCAAAAAACAATTAGGGTGGCCTGCAAAGAAACCAACTGGCAGGTTTTTATCGGTGTTAAAGTCACTAATAGTGAAGTTGGTTTGGTTTTTAGCAGAGATTTAGAGGCCGGCACAGTGCTTGCTGAAAACGATGTGCTGCCCACCAAATTAATGTCCCAATCGAAAGGGTTATTTAGGGAATGGTCTGCCCTTGCGGGCAAGAGTTTAGTGAAGTCTGTGCGTCGTGGCGAGCCTGTTTTAAAACAGTATTTAGCCGAAAGCTCTCTTGTTTATAAATTGTCCCGCGATGTACTTCGCGGCGAAATGATTGGTCTTGTGAATGTGGTAGCGATAAAACAGGCGGACCATTTGACTACTGCCGCACACCGATTCCCCGCACGACTGTTAGAGCGCGCAACAGCGGCCAATGATCTGCGTAAAGGAATGGTTCTTCGTAGAGAGGACATGCATATTAAACAAAGGGTGATGTTAGCTCAGAACACGATCCTTAGAGGACAATTGCTAACCTCGGATAATGCAAAACTAACAGACTACTACGGTGATTTGCCCAGTGATGTACTTGTTTCGCAAGCAGGGGTTGCCCAAATGGAGGCGCTAAGGACGTTGCGTTCGGGGCAATTGATTCGTGCGTCTGATTTGCGAGCAGCGGCAATGATTAAAAAAGGCGAAAGCGTTACCCTTACTATTGGTACGGGCAGTTTACGAATTAGCACTCCCATGGTTGCGCTGGAAAATGGTAAACTCAACCAACAAATAACACTGCTCAACCCTGACTCTGATAAGAAAGTCAGGGCCATTGTGTCGGGGCCTGGCCAAGCCAAAGGGATTAAATAAAATTAATTTAATGTTTTTATTTAAGTTATCTAAACTGCTGCCGATACTCTACGTGGAGAGCAGCTGAAGTTTTAAAAGGAAATAGTAATGAATGATCCGATCGGTCAGGTTGGCAAGCCCGCAATGCCATTGCCTTTAAAGGCAGAAAAGTTTACGTCCAATTCAAGCGAGACACCTGCGGCGCTGCCCAATGCAGACCTAAACAAAGACCAATTTATTCTCAGCCCAGAGGCCGAAAATGCACTTTCGAGCGCCACATTTGATGGGAATAAAGTCGCGGAATTGAAAACTGCAATTAGTGAAGGTCGCTATCCCGTTGATCCTCACAAAGTCTCTGAAAAGTTTGTTGCGCTGGAAGAAATGATTTACGGGGACTAGCAGTCTCTCCGCTTGTTTCAGAAAGTAACACTTCGCAGTCTCCTGGCTTCCTATCTTTGCGATAGGCAGGTTTTTTGTGCTTGAACGATAGAGCGGTAATGATGACTAATGAAAACTTATTAACCCTTGCGCTAACCAAGTCTCTGGCCCTAAAGGAACTTCTTGAGAACGAATTTGAGGCGTTACAAGTAAAAGACCTGACTCGCTTTGAAGCTCTGCAGTCGAGCAAAGTTGATATCTTGTCTTTTCTAGCTGCGCAAAATCTAAACGCGTCATTGAAGGCACTTTCCGCCGGAGAATCTTCCATACAAAACGACCTGATTAGTCTGGACAATGTTCTGGATTTACTTGACGAGTGCAAAAACTTGCATCATCGAAATGAAATTTTTATCAATCGAAAGTTAGAATCAATTCGCAGTGCGTTAAAAGCAATCCAATCCCCAGGCGCCAGCGCTTCAGTAGATGTCTATGATCGTTTGGGGAAAATTCGCTCTCGGCGTCCTCCTAATACTATGGGTGATGCATAGCTACGAGCGTAATATTAGGTATTTGGGTCATTGGGTTGAATACCCTTTAACCAGTATACCCAGGAAAGAATTATAGCCACGGCTTTATAAAGGTTTTCTGGTACTTCTTCGTCTAGCTCTAGCTGACCCAGCAACTCAACTAGCTGGGGGTCTTCAGCAATGTAGACACCCTGGCGCTTCGCTTCAGCAATAATAGCCTCTGCCTTAGCGCCTATCTCTTTGGCCGTAACAACTGGAGCTGATTGCGAGCCATACTCCAACGCGATGGCTTTTTTGAACCGCTGACGTCTCATGTCCGCACATCCAGCACTTGACCTGGGCTTGAAAGGGCCGTGTCAACACTTGGGCGAGGCATGTTAAGCACGTTAAATTTGGCCAGTTCCAAACCAAAGTGAGCGAGATTTCCTGTCAGTTGCGGACTATCTCGCTTTACTCTTTGTGCCATTTCTGGGCGCTCCGCCCACACAATCATTTCAATCTTGGCATCAGATCTGATAGTGGTTTTAAGCCATATTTGACCAATATTATCGGATTCTAAGTGTAAATTGACAACCCAGTCGGGCACAGTGCCATCGGCTGCTAAAGCGCCTCTCTCAAACTCGACATTTACTGGATTTTCATCTATAAAAGGGATGAAAAATTGATAGTAAACTTCTCGATTATGCTGCGCTTGCAACCCACTAAGCTGGAAGCTTTCAATCTCATCCGCCGCTGAATCAAATGTTAGCTTGGCTGAGTCGCTTATGGTTTTGTCGGTAGCTAGAAGCCGCATGACTTGCTTAAGATCTTGTCGAACAGGCAATTTACTAGCTAAGAAATATTCAGCAAACAAACCAGAGTTTAACAAAGCGCTACGTATCATCTGAGGTGACAGGTTAGCAATACTGCCTAAAAGATCAGGAATCCTTTGGCTGCCTAAAAGCATACTGTTCTGACTGAGCAACGCTAGCAAACTTTCAGGCTTTAACAACTGTGCTTGCGGTGACGCTTGCCGGGGACGATAGAGCAGGCTCAGCAATCTTGACGCACCGCCGCTTTCAATAGCAGTGAGATGCATGCTCGTCGGCCCTGGTGATGGCGGTAAAATTGCTAGGGACCGCAATACGCTGCCGTCCGCACCTCGCTCGACTCTAAAGTCGATCCGGTCACCGGCTTTTAAGCCCCTAGTGACAGCTAAATCTAGCTCTTTGTTGTTAATAATAACCTTCAATAAGCCTTCTTTATCTACCACTACTCCACGAATAATTTGATTATCTTTTAGGCCAATATGTTTGGCAACTTTCTCTGCAACATATAAGTTGGTAAAGCCCGCAGAGAGAGGGACTACTGGGCGGGATGCAATATTAATCTGTTCCGGGCCTAGCACGTTAATTCCTTACATTTTTTGCATCAGCCTTGCTAACCTATGACTGGTATAATGTAAATCACGGATAGTATATCCAGTCTTCTTTGAGATCATTACCGATGAATGGTGTGTTCAGGATCTGAGCGGAATTTTTAAAAATAGCCCGCCTATAATCATCAATTTTAGGCAATTTTATTTCACGGCCAGCGTACATCCAATGCGGATTATTGCGCCTAAACGCATTCTGGTTTGCCAGCACTACTGCCTGCCTCTGAATAGATCTCTTAATTGGCGTTTCGGACAAATACTGACCGATAATTCCATCTAGGGTATCCCCAAATTTGGTCATATGGGTTTCTGCTTGGCGAGCTTTGATACTGTCGGCTATGTCCTTATCAAGCTGAGCCAAGTAGATGCGGCTGCCCGTTCTTGTCTCACTAGCCGCCTCATTTTGCTGTATCTGTGGCATCCCAATCAGAGTAGCCAGCGCTTTTTCTGCCTCGGTGATGTCAGCCATGGCGCTGCTCGCGAGAACAACCATAATAGCGCCACAAAAATATCGCTCAAGGTTTAGACTCTTTAAACAAGGCTGGTAGTTAACCATTGATGAGCTCATTTTAATATCCTTTGGCGCTTTGGACGCTCGATAAGATCAATAACAATTATTTAAAAATAAATCGCAAATCCTTGACTGGTATTTCCTTTACTTACCCACTTAGGCCCGGCAATGTGCACCAGCGTTGCTCTATGAGGAGACATGGCCTCAACTCTAGCCAGACCTAATTTTGACATCCCGGAGAGACTCATTGCTTGCTGTAAAATGTTTTCAGAGGGACTGATCAAAAACTGGTCGCCAATTCGCAAGCCAGCAATCGCGCCAGCATTGATTGTTCTGCGCTGATCATCTCCAGCGATGGCCGCTAAAGGGTAATGGTCAGAGTGGCATTCCATCGCTACAGTAAACTGCTGCACAAAGGACTCAGTTATTTTCTCGACCTGAATCACCACTTGCTCAGGAAAGGGGTCCTTTCGATAACCGCGCCTGACTTCTGGGTAAATTAGCTGGCTGTAACCACGCCAAAGCTGGCGATTGGTTGATTTTTCAATCAGTGTTAATTGATACTCAAGCTTCACGGTAGGCCAAGGCCTTTGTCCTGCAAAGGCTACCTTGTCTGCCCGAGATAATCTCTCTATCGCACTAACTAACATCGCTTTTGCAGGAGCCAGCATTGAGGGATCTGTGGATACTTTTCGCAACTCAATTTGAAATGAATAGGGGACCTCGTCAACGGCCCTTGATCTCAAAAATCGCATGTAATCTGAAGAAAAATCCGTTTCTTCGATAGTAGACCATTGTGCTGAGCTTACCGTGGCGGAATGGAGCTGCGCTTTCAATAATGCGTTCAACTCGCCAATAGAGTGGTCGCCCACCAAAGAGCTAGTATTTTTCAGCGCACTGCTCTGTACCGATCGAATAGTTGCCTGACGACGCAATCCAGATTGAGATCCAAGACAGGACCTCGAGCGCATTATCGTGGATTCCACGTTAGCGCCGGGGGCTCCCGCTGACTCAAGATATTCAATAATCCGCACCCCACGCACCTCAGTCTGAGTAGACATTACCGCTGATTCATGGAGTATTCCTTGACCATCCAAATAGGCAGAACTCCCCAGCTTGATATCTTTTTCCATGGCAAGATCGACCAGAGCTTGCTTTATTGATTCTAATCTAAACTCTGCATCCGTCTCTGCAGAGATGACTGAAAGAGGCATCATCATCACCATTAATAAGCAGGTATAAATCCGCAAAGCTCGACTAGCGCCAAACCATCTCGGCACAATCTCTAAACTGGCGTTGCTAAAACTAATTCGCCTCATTAGGTGGCCGAGATAGTCGCTGGACGAGCAGTGTGCCTAACAGACAGTTTCTGCTGAGACATGCTCTTTAAATATAATTTCCGTAAATCATCTACTACTGATTTATCCAGTGACAACGTAGTTTCATAGGTGTCGTTCCCAACGGGGCTAATGCTAACCAATCGCGCATCATAAATGACGCCTTGGACACGCGCCTTAAATGTATCATTCTTTACAACGAGCTCAGCAATGGTGGTGTTGGCATCCAAATACTGTCCGTAAACCTGCTCCAGTAAAGTTCTGTAAGCGTCTAGCTTGGATGCGCGAATGGAGAGAATTCTTTGCTGCGCAGGATTAGATGACTTTTGAATACTGATCACTGCATATCCAGTAGCCAAGATACTTTCGTTTCGGTCCACCACTTCGTCTATGACCGCCGCCGCATAGTTTTCCGATACATTTGCGCAGCCAGATGACAGTAATGCTAATAGGAACACGACATTCACGCGTCGAACAATTTTGGTGCTGTTAAAAGTCATCGTATATCACTCGTTGTTTAGTGGCTGAATGGCATGTCATTTCGGCTTAAAAGTTGATAACCCTTTTGCGCTGCCTCACTCTGAAATCGGCAGTAGATAAATAAACTTAAATCTATTGGACAAACAGCATGCGGGTTTTATAGCCACACCAAATCTCGACCTTTTATCGTCTAGCACGAAGTTGGCACGGGTATTGCTGACGTAAAGGAACACTGGATAATTTACAGCGGTACGATCTTCCAGATTTTTTAACCATCTGATATATATAAGGTTTTAATTCATGTCCAATGTAATGCTGTCGAACATACGACAGGATCTGTCGAAAATCGAACTATCTGGATTGGGCATTCCTTTTCTTGTTCTGCTAATTATTGCAATGCTGGTGCTCCCCTTGCCAGCGTTTCTGCTGGATTTTCTATTCACCTTTAATATTTTGTTGGGGGTGGTGATAATTATGATCGCGATCAACAGCTCGAAACCATTAGACTTCTCGGCCTTCCCTTCGATTCTCTTGCTGGCAACCATGTTGCGTCTTGGTCTCAACGTAGCTTCAACAAGGTTAGTATTAGTCAATGGCCATGAAGGGCCTGATGCGGCTGGCAAGGTCATCGAGGCTTTTGGCTCATTCGTTATCAACGGGAATTATTTAGTCGGATTTATCATATTTGCGATTCTCATGATTATTAATTTTATTGTTGTCACCAAAGGTGCAGGCAGGGTCTCAGAGGTCATTGCGCGTTTTACCTTAGACGCCATGCCTGGCAAACAGATGGCCATTGATGCTGATTTAAATGCTGGGGTTATTGACCAACAGACCGCTAAACTCCGTCGTGAGGAAATATCTCAAGAGTCTGACTTCTTTGGATCGATGGATGGTGCGTCGAAATTTGTCCGCGGTGATGCCATAGCCGGTTTGTTGATTTTGATTATTAACATTCTTGGCGGCTTGGCAGTTGGTCTCACTCAACATGACCTCAGCTTTTCTGAAGCTGGAAAAATCTATGTCCTGCTCACCATTGGCGATGGTCTAGTCGCACAGATACCATCACTGCTGCTCTCTCTTGCCACGGCAATTTTGGTGACTCGCGTTACTACCTCCGAGACCATGACAACTCAGGCTAAAGGCCAACTAACAAATCCACTGGCTCTAATAGTAGCCGGAGGAATTTTAGTTCTGCTTGGGCTGGTCCCCGGAATGCCAACTATGATTTTCTTGTTACTAGGCGTTGGCTCTGCGGGTATCGGAATATACCTTTTAAGGCTAGGAAATCAACAAGCCGATAATTTAGATGCAGAGATTAAGCAGCATTCTGTTGAAAGTGAAACCTTAAACGAAGAGTTGGATTGGGATGATGTTGAGCAGGTAGATTTGGTCGGTTTGGACATCGGCTATGGTCTTATTCCATTAGTCAATCCGGAGACGGGCGGACAGCTGCTACCGAGAGTTAAAGGCGTCAGGAAAAAACTATCTGCGGAACTGGGTTTTCTCATACAACCAATCCGCATAAGAGACGATCTAGACCTAAATCCTGATATCTATCATATCGTCATGAATGGTGTTGTAAGAGGTAAGGGAGAAATAAAAATTGGCCGTGAGCTAGCTATTAACCCAGGTCAAGCTCAGGGTACATTAGATGGGATTGCGACTAAGGAGCCGGCTTTCGGGCTTGACGCTGTATGGATCGATAGTTCACAAAGAGATTATGCCCGCACTCTCGGGTATACTGTGGTCGATCCAGCAACCGCAATTGCGACACATCTCAACACGCTATTACGTGATAATGCTTCAGAATTATTAAGTCATGATGAAACTCAACAGCTCCTAAATAAAGTAGCCGCTCGAGCGCCAAAATTGGTCGAAGACTTGGTCCCCGGTAAGCTACCCTTGGCCACGGTTACCAAGGTTTTGCAAAACATTCTTGAAGAGTCAGTCTCTGTTCGAGATATGCGCACCATCATAGAAGTTCTGTCTGCCGAAAGTAGTGTCACTCAAAACTCCGATGAATTAACCGCTGCAGTTAGGCCAAAACTTGGGCGCATGATCATTCAAGGATTAGTCGACATAAATGATAGCCTTCCGGTAATGACTCTAAATCCTACTCTAGAGCAAATGTTACACAACATACTGCAGCAAAATGGCGGTAATCAAGGTTTGGTTATAGAGCCTCAGCTAGCCGAAGGGCTCTTTAAATCACTCTCCCAGAATAGCCAAGAAATTGAAAACCAGGGACAGCCCGCCGTATTGGTAGTTTCTCCCGGCATACGGCCATGGCTAGCTAAATTAATTAGAAATCGACTCAGTGATCTAACTGTTCTGTCATATAGCGAAATCCCTGATGACCAATCAATCAAGGTCGTTGCGACGATTGACGTTGAACACACCCAGTAAGACAAGGTAGTAAATAATGGAATTACAAAGAGTACTTGCAAAAGACACCCGCTCAGCGATGAAAGAGATACAGACTCTATATGGAGATGACGCCCTGGTCGTTTCAAATAATAAATCGCGCGGACGCACTGAGATCATAGTTGCTATTGACCTGGCTTCCTACTCTGATGAAGAGTCCCGTGACTTGCATTATGGCGCCCAGCATAAGATCAATATACTAAAGTCGGCCACAGAACAGTCGTTCAATGATGTCATGGAAGAGAAGATATTTAACAGCCCACCAATATCGCCACCAGTGCCGTTGATCACACCGAAAAATGTGTTACTCGAAGATTCTCACTCAAAACAACCGGAGATAGAGCAACAGCTCGATTATGTGAGGTCACGGGAATTATTGGAGCTGGTCAAACGCGAGCTCGCCAGTATCCGTGAAGAAGTTAGAATTTCTCAGCGACTCATTAGGAACGACGCTCTAACTAATCTCAACGAACAATCTAAACAGATAATTGAAGGATTAAATGTCACCGCTATGCCCTTGCCTATGCGCGTGTTGGTATCCGACATGATTGCCAAACATAGGGATCCAGAGACTCTCATAAAAGTACTCAGTAAAACAATCGGCACTTCTATCAAAGATACTGACCTGCTCTCTAGTCCGTCAGGCATCCATATTATTGCCGGCCCAGTAGGTGCAGGAAAGACAACTATGGCCTCCCGGATAGCTAGGCAAAAGGCGCTCGATAATGGCGGTGAGAATGTTGCCGTAATCAGCTTTAATGACGGTCGTGTCGGCGCCTGGGATCAGAGCCAACTTCTAGGCCTGCAGACAGGGGTTAACACATTTAGTGCCCAGACGTCTGACATGTTGGCACATATTATTGAACACCTTCGATCTCGTGAATTGATCATTATAGATACAGCCGGCACTGGCCTTGAAGCTCAGCTGCCGCTACTTCAAACTGCTCTACCCGATGCAAAAGCGCACCTTTTGCTACCTGCAGATGCATCACAAGCATTAACTAATCAATATTTAAATATGCCCTGTCAACCATGGGCTTCAATGATGCTCTCTCACCTAGAAGACGGGGTCTTCCCTTGGTCTGTTTCGAATAGTCTAATGAACATCGATACTCCACTGTCCATTGCTTCTAACAATAGTTCTGCAATGGAGGCTGCCCAAACAATAACGGGCTGTGCTCTTGCATTACACGGTTTTCAGCAACTTGGAGGGGGTTTTAATTGACTAGCTTTCTACGATATATGAAGATGCATAGATGGTCAGCAGTAAATAGTGGCACCCGGCTTTTTTGGGCTGGTAGAAACGATAAAGGGGTTTCATAATGTCGCAACGAGTCACTCAAATCATTGGAGTTGCAAGCGGGAAAGGCGGCGTAGGTAAGACCACTGTGTCGGCTAATTTGGCGGTCACGCTTTCTTCCTTCGGGAAAAAAGTTGTTCTTTTTGACGCCGATCTCGGCCTTGCTAACGCGCAATTAGCCCTCGGCTGCAGGACAACCTATAACTTTAGTCATGTGTTATCCGGTGAAAAGACACTCAATGAGATAATTGTAGATGGCCCTTTAGGAGTAAAGCTCATTCCTGGTGCCAGCGGTATTCAGCATATGGCTTCTCTGAATGAGATTGAGGCCGCGGGGATTATCCAATCCTTCTCAGAGGTAGAACAGGAGATTGACTACTTTATCGTTGATCTCGCTGCAGGTCTCTCAGATGTAGTGATGACTTTTTTGCGTGCATGCCAACATCGTTTTATTGTATTTAAAGATGAACCCTCCTCAATAGCCGATGCCTATGCAATCATCAAAGTTATGATCCAAGATCATCAGCTTGATAATATCTCTCTTATCCCGAACTGTGTCGTCTCCCAAGAAGAAGGAGAGCGTCTCTATGAAAGTGTTAACGCTGTCATCAATAAGTTTCTTGGTGATAATGTGGGCTATTTGCACTCCATACGTGAAGATGAAATGGTGCTACGAGCGATAAAAGCGTCTAAACCATTGCTGGCTTTCGCTCCCTCGAGCGTCTCTACCTTGGACTATGCAGCCCTCGCCAAGGTCGTTATAGCGCAGCCTGTCAAGACAGATATTAGCGGTGGCTTGCAGTTCTTTGTCGAGCGTTTGGCTCGTAGCCAGTTAAGCGTGTCTTGAGGTTAAGCTATGCCTGATATTAGTATGTATGGTGATATTCAAAATGAGAGCTCGCAAAATAAGGCCATCCTTAAGCATGTCGGGCTAGTTAAGCGAGTAGCGCTTCATCTAAGAGCCCGCATACCAAACTATATGGAATTAGATGAACTAATCCAAGTAGGCACGGTAGGCTTGATCGAAGCTAGTAAGAATTTTGATGCTAGCAAAGGCGTAGAATTCGAAGTATTTGCTAAAACCCGTATTCGTGGTGCGATTATTGATCAAGTAAGAAAGATATCTTATCTGCCTCGATCAGCCATGGTAACGGTTCGTGAGCACAATGAAGCAACAGCGGTTTTAGCCAGTACCCTAGGACGCCAGCCTTCTCAAGCTGAACTTGCTGCGTTTATGGGAAAGGATATAGAGACCTTTCAAAAAGAGCGCAATCATGCCAATCGGTTTAAGACGGTTTCAATAGAATCGCAACTTCCAGAAGATGTCGAAGTTCCAACTATGCCCGCCGATAATCCTGAGGCAAAGCTCTCAAAACAACAGCTAATGTCATCTGTTACTGACGCAATTGCAGAGCTTCCAGAACGAGAGCGAAACATCATTTCGCTGTACTATGTAGAAGAGATGAACCTTAAAGAAATAGGTGCAATCCTTGATGTCAGTGAATCGCGCATCAGCCAAATTTTGTCTCAAACGGTAAAGCGATTGCGTGGCAATCTAAATTAGCCCTTCAATGCAGCGCTATCCTGTTTAATTACCTTCTCAGTTAGACGTCTTATCCGAGAAAAATATCATATCAGTGTCCCTTGGGACTCTGGGTAGCTGCTGCCCAGATTGAGCTGCCTGAATTTTAGCCTGGCGTTCTAGCACCGAAATATACTGCTCTTTCTCTAAAGTAATGAGCGCATCGACAGAGGCTTTTAGAGACTCTACACTACTAATTTTAGTATCGAATGATGTTAAGTCGGCACCAAATTTAGTGACGGCAGTCGTCAAGCCGCTCAGCCCATTAGCCTGACTCTCAACCTGCTCTTTTAACCGTGAAAAATCAGCCGTTAACTCGCTGGTACCCGCCGCAATTGCTTTCTTTGTGACATCTGGCCAATCTTGCTTCAATGAAGTTAATACCTCTGACAACTCTTTTTGTTTTTTAGAGAGCCCGTCTTGCGACTCAACAACAGCTACCAAGGATTCATTGAAGTCATCGAAAGATTCTAAAACTGAATTCAATTTAACTGCCCGGGTTGTCAGCGCGCCAAGCATGGTGTCGACATCACTCAAGCGAGTAGAGATAGCTCCCAGCATTAATACAAATATTCCGACACTAAGCACTAAACTGGCAATAGTTCCTACAAGAACGCGTTTAAGCCCGCGGTTGCCTGTACTGAAAAGATGTCGAAGCCAAGTCCGGTCACCCTCTGCCAGCATCGCCGCGGCTTGGTTAACCCGAGGCTTTGTTACTTCAAGATCTGTATCTAAGCGCTGTTCCTGTTCTTCCCCAGTCGCATTTTTTCCTTCAGTCACAGCATCCTGCTCTGCTCCGGCGTTACTCAATTCTTGGTCTATATCGCTGTTTTCAACGTCGTTTTCAATACTCATAAGGTTGTCCAAAAAGGGTTTTTAAGCGTGCCGTTTAGTTTTAAAATCGGCAGTGACCTAGCTAACTTTAATCATCGAGAGTTTTAGAGATCTGCACTCTCAGTAGCTACGCAATTTATCTAAAGCATCTCTCGCGAGGATTTTATATACCGCTAAAAAGGCCTGGCATTATCTCTACCCCTAGGGCTAAAGCCACTGCCCCAGCTGTAAAAAGCATGCAGCCTAATATTAGTAGTCCCCACGCTGTTATGCGCTTAGGTGGTTTGTCGATAATAGCCGCCTTAGCCTGTACAGCGGGGATAGTCAGAGTTGTCCCTGACGCCGAGTCTCCTTGCCCTACTATTTGTGAGGTAATCTCTGCCATTGGACTAACCTCATGTTCTTCACTTTTTACTGATCCAACATCCATATCAATTGTTTCCAACAACGCTTGGATCTCAGAAAAATAGCCATTTTCTTCGCCCGCCATCAGCAGCTCTTGGGCTTGTTCCATTGTTGGGGATGACGCCCGCCATCTATGCAGGTCCTTGCCAAGTCGGCTAATTAGTGAGTCGCATTCTCCTGCCAAGCGCTCATCTAAAAATAGAACTAATCGCACATTAACGCCGGGAAAGTCAGCCATAAGTCGAGATAAAAGAACCCACTGCTCATTAGCAACGCTGTTAGCATCATGTATAACCATAACATTGAATGAGTCGTCTCCAGTTGGCTGCTCTTTGGCTTCCTCTAAAGTCATGTCGGCAAGAATATCATTGAACTTTTTCAGCAGACTGTCGGTAGTCGTTGGTAAGAACACTGTTAAGTTAATTCCCTTGACCTTACGAAGGCGCGCTACCAACATTCGTGAGTAATAATTTAGAAGCGCAGGTATTTCACTGACAATCACCAAACTCAAGTTTTCATTAACCACCGCATTCAGTGCCGAAAGAAAGTTCAATTTGTCTCTTTTAGAATAAAATATATCTCCCATATCTTGCCATTGCTTAAACCCCACTCTCGCGGCTATCGGTGTTTTTGTCATGCTCTGTGCCCTCCAAAAGGCAAAAATAGTTTAATCTTCTAACGTTCCATCAGTTTTAAACCGCATTTCTAAGGGTACTTTGGGACTGGGCTTTTTAGCCACAGAAGCATTTCGGTCGAGACTATTAAGGCTAAACACATAGGCGATCACTTGCGCGACTGCATAATATAAGGCTTCCGGTACGCTGTGATTAACATCGGTAGTAAAATACAGTGCTCGTGCTAGGCTTGGCGAGGAAAAAATCGGCACGCCATTCTGGTGAGCTCTCTCCCGAATTGTTTGAGACATATGGTCAACGCCCTTTGCAACCACTGTTGGCGCGCCATTGCTAGACGGATCATAGCTTAGAGCCACAGCAAAATGTTCAGGATTCACAATCACAACATCGGCTTCTGCAACGGCATCTAACATGGATGCCATTGACATCTCTCGCTGCTTACGCCGAATTTGCGCTTTAATCTCTGGTCTTCCCTCTATATCCTTAAACTCGTCCTTCACTTCTTGCTTGGTCATTTTCAATTTTTTATTATGCTCATAGAGCTGGTACGGAACATCAATGCCGGCCGCAATAAGTAAGGTCAGTGTTACCCAAACTGCACCACTAGAAATAATTTGACCGGCTTCTGACATAGCCGACTGCACGCCCATAAAGCCCAATGAAACCAAAGCGTCAAATTTACTAACTACCACCAAGTAAAGAACCGCAGCAACCAATACAAATTTAGTGAACGCTTTGGTTAAGTCAACGACCGCTTTGAGACCAAAAATGCGCTTCAGGCCCTTAAGAGGATTGATCTTACTTGCCTTTGGTGCCAACGCTTTAATCGAAAAATTGTAACCTCCCAGCGCTCCAGAGGCACCAATTGAGATCACAATAGCCAAGATAAACATTGGGCTGAGTACTAAAATACTGTCAACTGCATGTTGCCCAAAGGAAGAGGGCAAAAGATTGTCTGAAAACACATCTCTTCTGTCAAATAGAAAGCCTGCAGCAAAAATATGACGGAGTTTGTCAAGCAATGTGCCGCCAAATACCAGCATAAAGAGAGCGACTCCAATCATCATAGTAGCAACGGAAAGCTCTTGGGATCGGGCTACTTGACCGTCTTCACGCGCCTTTTCAAGTCGTTTCGCTGTCGGTTCCTCGGTACGTTCTTCGCTAGCACTTTCATCTGCCATTAGATAACTCCCAACGCTTGGCCAAGTTTGTCGAATGCCTGTTGCCATAGCCAGGTAATACGAAATCCAATGCTACTCATGGACATTGCCAACAATAACATCCCGGCTATAATCATTGCCGGAAAGCCAACAGCAAAAATATTTAGTGCCGGCGCAGCACGAGTGATAACCCCGAGTCCCATATTAATAAATAGCAGAGAAACCATGATAGGTAACCCGAGCAATATTGCGCCTAAAAAAATCATCGCACTCCACTCAATCACAAAATTGGCTAATTCCTGAATCGGCACATCCTCCGATATAGGTAGGGCTGAAAAGCTCTCTGCAACAAGTCCAATAACTAGCACGTGTCCGCCCAAACCAATAAATATTAACGTCGAGCAGATGAGAAGAAACTGAGATATCACTGGTACGTTGCCCATGCTTGGGTCAACCATATTAGCCATGCTAAGGCCCATTGATGCTGACATAGCTTGTCCAGCGACCACTAAAGCGCCATTGATAATTTGCAGTAATAATCCCATCAAAATGCCAATAAATGCCTGACTAAATATCTCTTGGAGACCAACTACTGAGGTTGGGTCCAGAAGCGGCCAATCATGGAGAGGGTAAATCATTAGCGTCAATGTTGCCGCCAAAAGTACCCTAATTCGCACTGTAACTGCGCGAATAGAAAAGAAGGGTGCGGACAGTAAAAAAGCTGAGATCCGAATCATTGGCCAAAGAAACGTGTAAAAAAAATCAACGATTTCAGCGACTAGAAGGTCCATTACACAAACAGCGCGGGAATACGTTCGAAGATGCGCCTGAAAAAATCGACCATAACCGATAATTGCCAGCTGCCAAAAACCCCTAGCGCGATCACCATAACAGCAAGCTTTGGAATGAAGCTCAGGGTCATTTCTTGGATTGATGTCGCCGCTTGAAATATGCCGACAATTAGGCCGATTGCGAGGGCCACGCCCAAGAGCGGCGCAGACACTAACACGGCTACCCAAAGCGCTTCCTTCCCTAAATCGATCACCTGTGCAACGTCCATTCCTTTTCCCTTATGCGATAGCGAAGCTCGCTGTCAGTGAGCCCATGATCAGTGACCAGCCATCAACTAAAACAAATAGCATTAACTTAAAAGGCATCGATATCATCATGGGTGATAGCATCATCATGCCCATTGACATCAGGACGCTCGCCACAACTAAGTCAATGACCACAAAAGGGATATATATTAAGAATCCAATGGCGAAAGCGCTTTTTAATTCAGACGTTATAAAAGCCGGAACTAAGGTAGTAAATGGCACATCAGCAGGGCTATCTAAGTTTTTATGACTGGCTATTTCCGCAAACATTGCAATGTCTGTCTCACGCGTCTGGTTTAGCATAAACGTCCGAAATGGCGCCTCGGTTTTTAGGACGGCATCGTCAAAGCTAATTTGTTCTTCGAGGTAGGGGGATATCGCTTCTTCATAGGCGGCATTGAATGTTGGCGCCATAATAAAGAGCGTTAAAAACAGTGAGATGCCGACAAGGACTTGGTTGGGTGGAGTCTGACCAGTACCCAAAGCCTGACGCAATAAAGACATGACAATAATAATGCGTACGAAGGAGGTAGTCATCATCAATAGGGAGGGCAGTAAGGTCAATACTGTCATCAATGCCAACAACTGCAATGTTAGGCTATATTTCGTTCCACCTTGCCCGTCCTCAATCATATTGAGGACGGGCAATCCGCTCTGAGCAAAAGCAGGCATTGTGACGACGAAGAGCAGCACTAGCGCCCAACGGCAAGCAATCTGGAACTTGCTACCAAAGAAGGGGCAGCGTACTTGATTCAACTGCGTCTTTTCCTGTTGATTACGCGCTTTTTTTGTACCCACAATTCAGTCCTTGGTTCTAGCGAGTTGGTCGGCGAATAACTGCTTGAAAATAGCTTTTCCACCCGATAATGAGGCCTCTTCATGGCCTTGATATTTGGCTTCAGCACCTGCCAAATTTGATGCTTTCTCAAGTGGCCAGCTGCCAAGATTCGTCATACTTTGTGGCGACAACCCAATCAATACCTGCTCGGTTTCAATGGCAACTAACAGTAGTTTGTGCCGCCCTCCTAAGTTTTGAACTGATATAATTTTAATCCCCCCAGAATCGCCGACACCGACCTTAGGGCCAACTTTTTTGAGGACTACCAATGTGGCTAGCAGTAGTCCGATAACAACCGCAAACGAACCTAACATCGATAACCAGTCGGTCAAGGTAATAAGTGGCATAATATCGGGCTCTTTATGAAAGATTCTTTAGCCGTTCGGCAGTCGGGACAACGCTCGTCAACTTGATTCCATACCTCTCGCCTATGACAACTATTTCTCCTTTGGCGACGAGCGTATTATTCACCAAAAGGTCAAGGGGTTCTCCCGCGGCACGATCTAGCTGAATAACACTCCCCTGCGCTAGCTCAATCAGGTCTTTAATTTTAAATGACGTTCTGCCAACCTCTACGGATATAGTGACAGGGATATTCTGTAAAACTTCAGGGTCAAGTTTGTCCTTGGTGCTGGCATCATCACGTTGAATCTGATCCTGATCTTGCGCACCTTGATCGGTTGCCTTAGTTTCTGAATTTTCCATTTTCTCGTCTCTTCATTTTGCTGTTGAGGTAGTTAGCTTATAATTTGGCTTTTCATTTTTACGCTTCCTTAAATGGCCGAACAACTTGCACTGCCATTTGGGAAGATTGAGTCCCTATACTGCCTTCAAAAATAGTGAAGCCCTTCACACTTGCTTTAGCAAGCGGCGGTTTATTGAACATCACCACGTCTTGTGAACCGAGCCTTTCAAGCTCTTCCAAAGTGAGGTGAATTTGACCCAGCTCTACCCGAATCTCTACCATTGCATTTGTCACGGCCACGTTTAGTTGGGACCCCCATGAACTCTGTAAAGACTCTTTCTTAACTGAACCTTGGGCCCATTGAGTAAGCTTGCTGCTGATCGGTCGCAACATGCTATAGGGATAAACAATATCAATACTCCCAGATGGACTGCTGCCAATTATGATAGAAAATCTGTTGATAAAAACCGAATGTAATGGAGAGGTGATTTTTGCATCTGTCCGGACTGTCTCTAGCCCAACAAATGAAGGCTTCAACGTTAGGATTGGCGCCCAGGCCTCCCGCATCGAATCAAGGGTGGCATTTAATATCATATCCTTAATCGTCATTTCAGTAGCAGTAAACTGCCTGTTCGCATTGCTGGCTTTCCCACTGACAGCTGTACTGCCAAAAAAATTGCTAAGCGCAGACCACAATATCGGCATCTCAATGACTACCAGCGCCAGCCCTCTGAGAGGCTCGAGCGAGACGATATTGGATGCAGCTATTGTATCTGCCTGACTCAAATAGTCTCCGAAACTAACCAAGTCAACTGTCTGTGGGGCCACCTCTACCGGTGATTTCAGCGCAACTTCAAGGCTCTTTTGAAGGCTCTTTCCAAGTTTTTGATTAATTCTGTGAACCGCATCTAAGTTAAAATTTAGAGCTGCTGATTCACTGGCAATATCATACTTCTGAGCCTTTTTTTCTCTTTTAAATCCTGAGTTACTAGCGTCAAGTCCTTCCTTTTTGTCAGACACGAGCGCATCTATTTCTTCAGATGAAAGAAGGTTATCTTGCTCTGCCATAGGATGCCTCCGGGATCCCTAAAGGGATACTCAGGATTAGTTGATTATTCATTATTGTATTAGAAACTCAGTAAAATAAACTGCTTTAATGCCATCAACGCCCTCGATTTCAGTCAAAACTTCATTAATCACTGTGGTCAATCGAGAAGCCAGGTTTTTCCGGAAGTCTTTCTGAGAGATCATTTCTTCGCTTTGCTCTGATAGAACCTGCAGCATGGCGCTCCTAATAGGAAAATCATGCGCTTTCACAAGCTCTAAGATTCGCTCTTCTTCATCATAGTCAGTCATTACGGCTACTTTTAACTGAATCATCTTTCTAGAGCCAGAGGCATTGGATATCAAATTAGGTGTAATTTCAAAATAGGACGCCTTCGGGCCCGCATTGGCCTCGCTATCCTGCTCTACCAAGTCGCCTGATGCCAACTCCATTCGGGCGATTACTGCTTCGGCGTCATCAATTTCTTCAAAGAAGCCAAGACTATAAAGAGCGCCAGCACCAATCAGTCCCGCAATTAAAAGGCCAGAAGCAATAATCAAACCAATTTTTGCCTTTGATGTTTGAGCCTGAATTTCTTGTCCGTTCAGATCTACCTCTGTAGCCATGGTCTAGCTCAACCTTTGATTGTCATCCATATTAATCTGCTCACAAGGCTTTAAACCTGTATGTCTAAACCCTGCTTGTGCACAGCCTTTAAATTTGTCAGCTCTTGGGGCTCTGATTCCTGATCATCAGACTGCACATCATTACCTGAATGATCAGCACCTGTCGGTTTTCCGTCAGATTTCCCACTGTTTTGCTGTCCTACCCCAACATAAGCAGATTCCGTGCCATGTTGTTCTAACTCGGCTCTCAATCGCGGTAATCCCTCTTGAATAAGGTCTCGGGTAGCGGCTCTAGACGCATTAAAGTGTGCTTCTAATTCGCCGTTTTTCATCTCTAGCTGAATTTCTATTCGTCCAAGTGTTCTTGGATGCAATTCCATCTCAATATGCCAAGACCCACGGCTAATCTGGGCTGTCAGCCTTTGTCCTAGAGCATCGGTCAGGCGCCGTGATAGATCTAAATATTGATCTTGTCTCCGTAACACTTCTTCTTTCCCGAGATTTTCAATTTGGTCTAGGCCTGGTTTGTCTGATGAATTGACTCGGCTACTGCTCATTGGCTGAGTAATAATATCGGCACTCGGATCTTTTTTCGACACGTCAGTTTGCTTAACCAAGTCCGACCTTTGCGGTTGACTGTGCCGAATAATAATTTCCGCTAACGCAGGGAGTTTTATGGGCGCTACTTTTTCTGTTGCCGCTCCTCGAGGCTCTAGCGTTTTTACTTCTTTCGATATTTTTGAGGGAACTATCAATATAATCTGCTCAGGTGCCTCAACCTTACTTTCAGCTTGCAGTATTATCTTATGCGCCTCTTGCGGTCTGGCATTGGGTGTAACTGACCCATTAATAGCTCGGGTAGGCTCAGGCTTAGCAATAGGGATATCATTGTTGGCGACACTATGATCACCCTTAGGAAGCAGTACTTCCGTGGCCCTTGTCATATTTCCAAGAGGATGTTGATTTGCTGGTAAGCGTGCTGAATCTAGCTTGGCAAATGGCA
>MDSY01070216.1_pt1 | contig 27385 bp, 29 predicted proteins | sample 811131 | NCBI WGS metagenome assembly MDSY01 (sample SAMN05326643, study PRJNA326480) | marine metagenome | isolation source: seawater | place: Atlantic Ocean: South West | collected 2010
AGGCTACATCACATAAATCTGTGCTCCACCAATGTCAAAGAAATGGATCGTTTCTATAGAGATGTCCTAACGCTTGATGACGAAGACTCAGCTGAATTACCTCCACTGAATAAAGATAAAGGTTTGGTTGGAGACGTGTCATTCGTTACTGATGGGGTAATTCAAATGCATTTGACGCCAAAGGACGTCTTAAACTCCTTTAAGTCAGGCCAAGTGGTAAACCCCCTCGAGCGAGGGCACATCGCTTATAGAACCGATGATATTAAGGAGTTCATGAGGCACTTAGACGATCAGGGCGTTCCTTACTCAGACTGGGGCAGTAATGCTGTGAAAGGTTGGCATCAGGTGTTTTTCTACGATCCAGATGGAAATGTGATAGAGGTGCATCAAATTGTTAGTGAATAATCGGACAGTAAAATATTACTACTATGACTGCTTATCTAGTGAGGTAAATTTATTTTAGCTGGAGCAATCCTGACTTCTAGATACTTAACCCCAAGATGCTTATTGAGGCTTAACTTCAGCACAAGCCAACGCAACATTATAACTGCGGCTAAAATGATAGTGATAATGTTTGGCGGCTATTTGGTTTCTAGATGGAAACATAAGTTTAGTGTCGAGTGTAATAATTCCCTTACAAACGCAGATTAAAACGCAGAAGTGGATCGGCGTCGAATCGGGGAAGCTGAAACCTTCCCCACAGATGGTTTGACGCCGGATGTCCTAGGAGTGTCTTTTGCTTTGGCTCCTCCTTGCTAGCAAAAGGCACTCCGTCGATATCTGGTCCGCCTCTCCACACGATTTGATAAGTGTTGTGCCTTTACCTTAAACTTCTGACAGTGGGATTTCTGACGTACATCATGGGCAGTAGCATCGCCTCCAACGACAAGTATTAGGTTTGCCACCTCGAGCATGGAGTGGTGCCTACAAAGGCCGCAGGTGATTCTCAAAGTGTGATTTGGGATGGTGCTGACTTTGGTCATTTTAATCAAAATATAGTCTAAAATTATTGGGCAGAAAGGTGAAGACGCTCTCATGCGAATTGTAGCTCAGGGAGTATGTTCCGACAGCTACTAGATGTTAATAATCATGTGGATTATTAGAGTACATCATTACCATTATTCCTTGTCGTTGCTTGTCTATTTCTGACGAGTGGTTATAAGTTTTTGACTTATATGTGAAGAATAGGAAAAGGGACGGATATCATGACTACTGAAAAAGAATTCATAAGTGCTGAAACAGATAGTCTAGAAGCGCTAAACGCTTGGTCATCCCACGAATACTTCATTACACATGATGAGGAAGAAGGCAGCAACACGGGGCGGATGAGATTGAAGTTTCGTCTTATATTTCATGTTCCTGAGAGTGAACTATGGTCATTTATGGGCACTCTTTCTGATTTTAGCTATGTTGGCAAATACGATAGAGTATAACTGTGGCTGACGACAAATGCACCCATCCGCAAACTAAATCTTTGTCTGGCAGGTCTAGGGGGAAGCAGCGGCGGCAGGTTTGTTCTGCTGCGATTACTCGGGCTTCTCAGATTACTTGATTGGCTGTGATCCGAGTTTACTCCCAAGATATCTTCCTAGGCGATAGAATAGGTTTTTCTCAATCCTTGAGAGTGCTTCTTTAGCCTTGATAACCTCTTCTGGCGCTAAGACTGTGTCCTTATCTGTGGTCACACCCAGCCCCCCATAAGTGCTTCATGCTGAAAACCTAGCCGCCTTTTTTTTTCCGCAAGATGTCTACCATCATCATAATTCTCATCATAAACCCCTTCAGAGATTGTTTGGTGAACTCCGGTTTCTCTATATCAGGCATATGAGATTTTCCAATTTACTATTTTTGGCCGATATGAATTTTGAATTAGTCTACGACTAGGTATAACCAAAAGTAAATTCTTATCTTGGATTCACAGGTCTAAACAGCAGCGGCGGGGTTTGCTCTCTAGTAATTCACAGGGTCCCAGCTCAGACTTACGCAGACGCGCATACAGCCTGTTTAGCGGGGCTTTATTTTAGCCACGTGTCGCGCTGTGCCTTTGGTATTTTTGGGTGGATAGCTGCCTTTGAGCGGCATTGTCTCGGCATTAGTTGCCGGGGCGGTCACATCTGGTTTGGCCTATGCGCTGTGGTACCGCGTGCTGCCGCATTTACCCACCATCATCGCGGCCGTTGCTCAACTCAGCATGCCAGTTCTTGCCGTGGGCGATGGTGTGGTGTTTCTAGCAAAATCCCTGACTTACGCGTGTGGGTGGCCGGCTTGTTTGTGCTGGGCGGAATTGCAGTGTTGAGCCTAGACATGGGGTCATCGGGACGTAGGTGATCTGGTGAGTATCCTGTGCCTTTCAATGTGCTTCGCGTTGCCTCATCCCAAAATATCCACGCGGTAACAGGCCCGCGGAAAGTGCACGCCGATGTTACCGACGTCTGGATCCTGCCGCAGTAGGGAGATCATGTCGCTGGTGGCAAAAACCATTTCTCTGTGAACAGGTTGTTCCCCACCATCAAGATCAGGGGAGACGATCACCTGCATTCCGGAAATAAGGCTCTGTGGGTCAAACGGATTCACCGCAGGGGCAGTTTTTGGTTCACAATTGCGCGCGCAAGGCTCTAAAAAGCTAATATTGAGTTTATTTATTTGTAGTGCGGCGGCTATGCATCGCAGTGGAGACGGCCCTTGGCACTTAAAATGTGGATAGGTTGGCCAACTTTTCCGATGATATTCGTCGATCAAACGCTTGTTGGTGGTAGCAAACATTTGCAGCGCCTGTTGAATGATGGCAAGTTGGCTGTAGACAAAGTGAATGCTTAATCAGTGGTGGTTGTGGACAATAAGATGACGGACTTGACCAATAATAAAATTCGACCGTTCTTTCATATAAAGAATTTTAAGGACGGTGTGGAAGATGCCATTCTCAGCAACGGAAAGATGCCGGAAGGGCGATCTTCGGAATATCTTGAGGGATATGATTTCGGAAAATCACTGCTCCATAAGAGCTCGGATAGTTAGAACAACAGCCTACCCAACATAAACATATGAAAAGCTAGTTCACTTAACTCAAAGAATGATACCTATGCCGGCTCTTTGCGCCTTTGATATTGATACATCCGGTGCAGCGCACTCTGTTTTGCACACAGATCCAATGCGTCAAAATTGCTATCGGTGGAGCCATTGAGATCTCGGCGATGAAGATCTTTTACCCTAGGCGATGAAAACTTTGCCGGAGGTTGTTGCCACAAGCTTAATGCAAGTGGAAGCCCGTCCTCGAGCAACTGAATTTGACAGCGGAGCTATTGTTGCTCTGCGTGGAATGAAACTCAACCCAGGCCATGACGACGACGATGTGGTGTCCTTGCGTGCCTGGGTGACTGAAAATACAGTTGTAACTTTACGCCGCCAGAAGCTGCTTGCTGTTGATGATATTCGAAAAACGGCTGAGACAGGCCATGCTCTAAGCACGTCTTGGGCGCTTTTAGCTGATATGGTAGCGGGCCTATCGATACGTATTCAAAGAAAAAGTATGGAAATGGAGGAGGCGACGCTCACTTTCGAAGAACAAATTTTTGAGAGTGAGCGGAATATGCCTGGCGTTGAATTTGCTCGATTGTGGAGGGGTCTCATCCGCATTCACAGATATATCGCGCCACAAGCTCAGGCCTTGGAAGACTTGGTGCATATTGCATCCGAAAACGGGTGCCCAAATTTGGTAGAGCTTAATGAGCTGGCTAATCTCATGGGCCTTAATGTGGAAGAGATGGCGTCGACTGCATCACGCCTGGCCGCACTTTTTGATCATACCCAAGCGCAGCATGCGTACAAGCAGGAGCAAAACAGTTATGTCTTGTCCATCATAGCTGCAATATTTTTGCCCTTGGGGTTGGTGACGGGCCTATTTGGGGTCAATGTAGCCGGCATGCTGGGGCTGGAGTGGCCATGGGCTTTCGCCACGCTTTGCCTATCGCTGGTCGGCATGATGGCATTGGCGGTGCTGATCTTGAAACGGTTCAAAGTTTGGTAGGGAAAATATACATACGCTGGCCTGCCCCATTTTGAAGAAGTCTGCCGAGTTCAGGCCTCTTCAGAACGATCTGTTGTTGGGGCTGGCGTTGGTGCCAAATTGGTGAGGCGGGCGTAGAGCTCGGCGTCCAACTTATAGTCCATTGCGTCCAAAGAGGGTTGCAGCTGGTTGGACTTGCTTGCGCTGAGGATGGGAGCTGTAATGGCTGGGCTGTACGCGATTCACGCAATTGCAAGCGTGATGGGGGAGATGCCAAGTTCTTTGGCGGCATCACCAAGCGCTGAGGCTTGCGGAATGCATCCAACTTTGGCCATAGCAGGACTTGTAATTCGCGTCATGGGTGAGGCGCACTTCGTGGCGATGAAACGGTCGTTTTGATCTGGGGCGACAAATTCACTCAGTAGAGTTTCGGATGCGCCGCCGGTATAGCCTTGGGCGGTGTCAAAGAAATTGATGCCAGCGGCGTGGGCCAGGTCATACATTGCGCAGCTGTCAGTAGCATCTGCCTTGCCACCCCATTGCATGTTGCCAAAGCGGAAGTTTGAGATGCGGGTCCCGGCTGGGGTACGTAGATTTAGGTTCGCACGGAAACTTTAGCATGAAATTTGAATGGTGAAAGGAGTATTCGAGATATGGTCTGAGACATTAAGCGGACTGCTCTGGCCTTTTGGTGGGAAGACTTAGGCGAGCGCCTCACCTTACCATCAACCGGGTCAGCCCGTGGAAATGATAGGTGTCAGCATATCGGGGCGCCTCAGATATTTGTAAGTTGGGGCAGCGGTCGAATAGGATTTGCAGACCAATTGAGATTTCTAGCCGCGCCAAAGGTGCGCCGACACAAAAATGCAGACCCGCTCCGAAGGATTGGTGCTGGCCGAGTTTGCGGGTGGGATCAAACTGATTGGGGTTTTCTACAAAAGCAGGATCACGGTTGGCCGCCGCCAAAACGCAAGCGACCTCTTGGCCCTTTTTCAATTCAAGTCCGAAACAATCGATGTCCTTATAGGCATGTCGGGTAAAAATATGCAGCGGCGGATCATAGCGCAGGACTTCTTCAACCAAATCTGGTGTTACATTACGAAAGGTCAGTGGCAGAAGAGTTTTGATCGCGTTGCCAAGGGTGTGGACGGTGGCCTCATGCCCGGCATTGAGCAGCAGGATGCAGGTTGAAATCAACTCCTCGCCAGTGAGCTTCGCGCCCGCCTCTTCCGCTGCAATCAGATCTGATAAAAGATCTTCGCGGGGATGAGCCCGGCGATAGGTGATATAGCTGTCAAGAAATGCGGTGAAATCCACTGTGGCCTGATTGGCGGCCAGTTCAGTCTCATAGCTGCGGCCGGATTGATACATTGCCACCATTGCGTTTGACCAGCGCAACAGGTCATCGCAGCGATCTGTTGGCACACCCAGCAGGGTTGCTATCACATGCACGGGCAAGGGGCGCGCGAAGGTATCGAGAAAATCGAAGGGGTGATCTGGAAAGGCATCAATGAGTCGATGGCAGGTGGTGGAGATTTCGGGTGCAATGGCGGCGACTTTGCGACCCGTGAAGGCCCGCAAAACCAATCCGCGCAGGCGGCTGTGGCGTGGGGGCTCCAGCTCAAGCATGGAGTGCGATTCATTGGCTTGCCACTCCACAATATGGGCCGGGCATTCTATCGGTGCCAGCGGTTCTCGTCCCAAATCCCTGTTGCTCAATATCATCCGCACAGCCCTGTGACTGACGGCGGCTGGCATGGCATAATCCTCCCACCAAACTACGTCCCCCATTGCCCTCGCAGCATCATAGGTTGGGTAGGGGTTTTGTACGAAGGTTGGGTCGGTTTGAGATTGTTTAAATGTTTTCATGGCCCCATACACCTTATCGCAATTGAAGAGATGAACGATACCTGCGGTATTTTGTCTTCCGTGTACAGTGCATGCATTGTAGCTTGTTTTATTCCATTCACAACCTACACTCAAGGATACTCCGGTTAAAGCCGGTTACTCTGGGAGGATACTATGAAATATTTTACTGCGGCTGCTGCCGCTGTTGCAATGTCATTTTCTGCGGGCGTCGCTACGGCCGCCTGTGATGCTGGCGAAATCGTAATCAAATTTAGCCATGTGACCAACACTGACAAGCACCCAAAAGGGATCGCTGCTACGTTGCTTATGGAGCGCGTCAACACAGAAATGAACGGCAAAGCCTGTGTTGAAGTGTTCCCAAATTCAACACTCTACAACGACAATCAAGTTTTGGAAGCTTTGTTGCAAGGCGACGTTCAAATGGCGGCTCCTTCGCTGTCAAAGTTTGAACAGTTCACCAAGAAATTCCGCATCTTTGATTTGCCATTTATGTTCAAAAATATTAACGCTGTGGATGAGTTTCAAACTTCGGAAGCTGGTCAAGCCATGAAAGAATCAATGACGAAACGTGGCCTTTTGGGTTTGGCGTTTTGGCACAACGGCATGAAGCAAATGTCAGCAAACGTTCCTTTGAATGTGCCATCTGATGCAAATGGCTTGAAATTCCGCGTTCAGAACTCGGAAGTTTTGAAAGCACAAATGGCGGCCATGGGTGCGAGCCCGCAGCCTATGGCATTTTCTGAAGTTTATGGTGCCTTGCAGACGGGTGTTGTGGACGGACAAGAAAACACATGGTCCAACATCTTCGGTAAGAAATTCTTTGAAGTTCAAGATGGCACAACAGAAACAGACCATGGTATCATCGATTATCTCGTTGTGACCTCAACTGATTTCTGGGATGGTTTGCCATCAGATGTGCGTGCCCAACTGTCAACTATCATGACTGAAGTCACAACTGCACGTAACGGTGAGTCAACATCAGTGAATGCGTCTGCTAAAGACGCTATCATCGCTGCTGGAGGTGTTGTCCGAAGCCTGACAGCTGGGCAGCGCGCTGAATGGGTTGCTGCAATGATGCCAGTATGGTCTCAGTTCGTTGGTGATGTTGGACAAGCCAATATTGATGCTGCTCAAGCAATCAACGCGAAACACTAAAATTCGTTTTAGAAGATTTGGCCCATAACAATATGGGCCAAACTCCTTTTTGAGGAATCCCAAATATGTCTTCACAATCCCCCCTTGCTCAGTTGAAATTCAGTCGCTGGATTAATGAGATTGAAGAGACAGCAATTGCGGTTCTTCTGGGTCTTATGACCCTTATTACGTTTGCAAACGTTGTCTTGCGCTATGGCTTTAACACTGGTTTGATCTGGGGTTTGGAAGCGACAACATTTCTTTTTGCTTGGTTGGTTTTGTTCGGCATCAGCCATGCTGTTAAAGTGACAGCACACCTTGGCGTTGATGCTTTGATCAACTTGTTTTCACCAAGGCTTCTGCGTTGGGTTACTATATTTGCTGCGGCTGTTTGTGTTGCTTATGCTGGATTGTTGATGAAGGGGGCTTGGGATTACTGGGCCAATTTTGCCAATCTGCCTCAGACCACTGGCCGCTGGTTCCCAACAGGGTTGGAAGAGATGCGTCGCACCTCTTATCGCGGTTGGTATGAGGTAATCGATATTTCCTTCCCCGAATGGCTCCGGTGGATCCAACCAATTATGAACGACGGCGATGATTACGAGAAAATCCCGCGTTTCATTCCCTATGCAATTCTGCCATTTGGTATGGCCCTACTTTTGGTTCGCTTTACTCAAGTGTTTGTGCGCCTGCTGCGCGGCCAAGAGGCCAGCTTGATTGTCAGCCATGAAGTTGAAGAAGCCGTCGCTGAAGTCAAACACCTGAACGCTGAGGAATAGCCCCATGGAAGTTGCAATCTTATTTGCTATTGTTGTTGGGCTGATGCTAATTGGTGTGCCGATTGCAGTTAGCCTTGGCATGTCCTCCATTCTGTTTTTGTTGGTACTTGGAGATACTTCGCTGGCCTCTATTGCACAAACGTTTTTTCAGGCGATGGCTGGGCATTATACTTTGCTGGCCATTCCGTTTTTTATTCTAGCCTCGAGTTTTATGTCAACGGGCGGTGTGGCGCGTCGTATTATCCGCTTTTCCGTTGCTGTGGTGGGGCATGTGCCGGGGGGATTGGCGATTGCAGGTGTCTTTGCTTGTATGATGTTTGCAGCCCTCTCAGGCTCCTCACCGGCCACAGTGGTAGCCATCGGCAGCATTGTGATCGCAGGGATGCATCAGGTCGGTTATACTAAAGAATTTGCAGCTGGTGTCATCGCCAATGCGGGCACGCTTGGCATCCTGATCCCGCCATCGATTGTGATGGTGGTGTATGCGGCGGCGGTTGAGGTTTCGGTGGGACGAATGTTCCTTGCGGGTGTTTTGCCGGGCCTTATGGCGGGCAGCATGTTGATGATAACCATCTATATCATGGCGCGGGTGAAAAACCTGCCCAAGGGGGACTGGCAAGGCTGGGATGAAGTGGCCGCCGCTGTCTTGGATGCTGTCTTTGGTTTGGTTTTGATCATTATCATTTTAGGCGGCATCTACGGAGGTATCTTTACACCGACCGAGGCTGCGGCTGTGGCCTGCGTCTATGCTTTCTTCGCAGCGTTGATGATTTACCGTGACATGGGGCCTTTGAAGGGTAGAGGCTGGCTGCGCGATCACGAAAAGATGCCATTTGGTCTGGGACTGCGCGTTGTGGCTTTCGCTGCAATCGGCTTTATTCTGCACTGGTCCGTGGGTAAGGCAGGCGTTTATCCGGAGGGTTGGGGCACGATCGTGGCTCTTGCTTGGGTCATCGTGTGCTTGGGTACCGGCTGGGCTATGACCCATTTTGAGAGCCAGCGGCAACGGGTTGCTTGGCCCATCATTATGGTGCTCGGGGCTTTGCCTGGTTTGATCTTTGGCTATTGGACTATGGTTTCGATTTATCAAGGCCTGGCAGGATATGCCGCGGGATCAACAATGTCCCTACTCTTAACGGTTCTATTGGCAGTGATTTTGGGGATTGTTTTGTGCGTGACGACGATTGCACCTGCTATTATTTTTACCTTCTCACTGCATGGCGCGGCCCGTGAGGGTCATGGCACGAGCTTTGCCTCAAGCCTGATGGGCGGGGCGAGGGCGATGGGGCGCGGGGTAGCAGAATCTGTGATATATCTTCCTGCCTGTCTGGTGCATAAAGATACCCGCAAAACCTTGTTTGAATCTGGCAAGCTGACCGTAACGTTGATGTTCATCATCGCTAATGCGCTCATCCTCAAGCATGTTTTGACCGATGAGCAAATTCCGCAACAAATCGCCTCGGCGATGTTGTCGGCGGGATTTGGGCCAATCATGTTTTTGGTGATCGTAAATGTGATTTTGCTGATTGGTGGGCAATTTATGGAGCCTTCCGGCTTGCTGGTGATTGTGGCACCTTTGGTCTTTCCAATTGCAATGGAATTGGGCATTGACCCAATCCACCTCGGCATCATCATGGTTGTAAATATGGAAATTGGTATGATCACACCGCCGGTGGGGCTCAACCTGTTTGTGACCTCTGGGGTAGCCAATATGCCGATGATGTCAGTTGTACGCGCGGCTTTGCCTTTCTTGGCGGTTTTGTTCGTCTTCCTTATTCTGATTACCTACATCCCCTGGATTTCCACGGTTTTGCCAAATGCGATGATGGGGCCGGAGTTGATCATTAAGTAGACAGGCTAACCAGAAGGTATATGTTGAATTTGAGGCAACGCACTAAGTCTCAGAGGATATGAGGAGAGTGACTTTGGATCCGATTTTGCTGACACCCGAAATGATGGTTGTCTTTGCTATATTAGGGGTCACTGTCACTCTTTTTATCACTGAAGTGTTTCGGATCGATTTAACCGCAATTTTGACCATGGTGGCTTTGGGCTTGCTTAGCCAAGTACCGGGTTTGGGCAATTTGGCGGATACGTCACGGCTGTTTGACGGCTTTGCATCCAATGCGGTCATCTCGATAATTGCTGTGATGATTATCGGCGCGGGGCTGGATAAGACTGGCCTGATGTCGAAAGTCGCGGGCTATATCCTTAAGCTGGGCGGTGCCAAAGAAACCCGCATCATTCCTATCATCTCGGGCTCGGTGGGAATCATCTCTTCGTTTATGCAAAACGTTGGTGCTGCGGCGCTGTTTTTACCAGTGGTCAGCCGGATTTCAGTGCGCACGGAATTGCCTATGTCTCGCTTACTGATGCCGATGGGTTTTTGCGCCATCTTAGGGGGCACCATAACCATGGTGGGGTCTTCACCTCTGATTTTGCTTAATGATTTGATGGGGGTGGCCAATGCTGGATTGTCAGAAGATCAACAGATGCAGCCGTTTGGCCTGTTTGACGTCACTCCGGTTGGCATTTGTTTGATGGGGACAGGTATCTTGTATTTTATGGTGTTTGGCCGCTGGGTTTTGCCGCGTCAGGCCAGCAAGGGTGACAGCACCTCTGCACAGTCCATGCGGGCTTATGTTAAAGCCACATATGGGCTGAAAGTTGATATTTTTGAAGTGAATGTGCCGGAGGGCAATATTCTAATCGGGCATTCATTGGCGGATGTCATGGATGCTCATCATATCTATATCATTGGTACAGATTACCGGGGCAAGCGGGTGGTTGCACCTATGGCGGCCACGCAAATCAAGGCGCCTTGCAGCTTGGCAATTCTTGGACTGCACCGGGTGGTGTCGGAATTCGCCCAAGATTATGGTCTGGAGGTCTTGCCTCAGCTTGACAGTTTTTCCGATGACTTTGTCGCCACCCATGCCGGGGTTGCGGAAATTGTTGTACCTCCTGGATCTTCGGTGATTGGCAAGACGCCGGGCCAAATCCGGTACCGTGCCACCCATGGTCTATCGCTGTTGGGCATTCACCGCGGAGCCGAGACCCTCAGCCATGTCGAGACACCCGAACGCGCCGCCACAAGGTTGACTAATGTCCCTCTTTTGGCTGGTGATACTTTGGTAGTCCATACCAAATGGGAGTCTCTCACTCGTTTAAGCCGAGACCGCGACTATGTGATTGTGACCTCTGAATATCCGCGCGAAGAGGTGCGCCCGCAAAAGGTAAGTTGGGCCTTGGCATTCTTTGCGCTGGCGATTGCCATGATCTTGCTGACCGATATTCGCCTGTCGTTGTGCCTACTAACCGGGGCTGCGGGCATGATTGTGTCGCGGGTGTTGTCGGTGGATGAGGCTTATGATGCCGTGGGATGGAATACTGTGTTTCTCTTGGCTAGTCTGATCCCGCTTGGGGTTGCAATGCAAGCCACTGGCACCGCCGCTTGGATCGCAGCGAAAGTGCTTATTCTGTTGGATGGTTGGCCAATTTGGGCCCTTCAGGTGGGGGTGGCTGTTTTGGCCACCGTGTTCACTTTAGTTATGTCAAATGTAGGTGCCACGGTGCTGCTGGTGCCCTTGGCTGTATCAATTGCCGTGGCAGCTGGTGGCAATCCAGCGATCTTCGCGCTCACGGTGGCCATATCAACTTCGAATTCCTTCCTCATCCCAACGCATCAGGTCAATGCGTTGATTATGGGGCCCGGGGGTTACCGTGTGGTCGATTTTATCCGTTGTGGCTCCATGATGACCCTCTTGTTTTTGATTGTTTCAATGGTGATGATGAATCTAGTTTTTTAGCCGTCGGATAAGGCCTGCATGATTGGCACAAAATTCGCTGCTTTCAGGCTGGCTCCGCCGACTAAAGCGCCGTTGACGTTGGACACTGCGAAAATCTCTGAGGCGTTGCTGGCTTTGACAGAGCCACCATAAAGGATCGAGATTTCATTACCCTGTGCATCATAGGTTTTTACTAATAACGCCCGCAAGGCATCATGCACCTCAGTGATCTGGGCGATTGTTGGCACTAGACCTGTGCCAATGGCCCAAATGGGTTCGTAGGCTACAACAATCTGCGCCTCGGTGGGCAGGGAAGCTAAAAGTTGGGTAGAGATAACTGATATGGTTTCACCGCTTTCGCGTTGCTCTAAGCTCTCCCCGATGCAGATGATGGGGGTGATCTCTGCGCTGAGGGCCGCACGGGATTTGGCCTGAACAAGCGCATCGCTCTCTGCATAGCCGTTGCGCCGTTCAGAATGGCCAACAATCACATATTGCGCTCCCACATCTGCCAGCATTTGTGCTGAAACATCGCCCGTATGCGCGCCTGTGGCCTCATGGTGGCAATTCTGCCCACCGATTGCCAGTGACCCAGAACTTTGCGCTGCAGCCTGTAGGAGCGTTGTAGGTGGGCAGAGGATGGTGGTGCAAGACACGTCACCTGCCGCAGCCGCAATGTATGCAAGCTCTGACAGTGCAGCCTGTGTGCCATTCATCTTCCAATTTCCAGCAGCGATTCTACAGGGCATTTTATTTCCTTTTAAATGTCAGTTGGTGCAAGGTTAATAATTTTGCAGCAATGATCTGCGCGCCCAGCCACAGGCTAGTTCGTGATCATCCATAGCAGCATCTAGAAGTGTCCAATAGGGCATAGCGGTTGGTGTTTTGGATTTGGTGTTATAGGTAAACTGCTTGCAGCCTTTATCTTGCAAAGCCTGCGCAAGGCCGCCCTTGGCTTTTAGCATGATATTGCCAGAGCCCATCAGCAAGGCGAAAACGGCACCATCGGCATAGATTGCCAGACCTCCAAAAATTTTTCGGGTAGATATGGGGCCAGCTTCGGAGATGTGATCTGTTACAAAGGCGAAATCTTTGTCAGATATGCTCATGTTTTGATAAAAAGCGTTTCATCAAATTTGATGCTTTCGCCACAGCCACAGGCATCCACCACATTGGGGTTTTTGAATTTGAAACCAGATTCCAGCAAGCTGGTTTCATAATCGATTTCAGTTCCAAACAAAAACATCTGAGCCATAGGGGCGATCATAACCCGGGCGCCATCGGTTTCAACCATTTCATCGTGGGCTGCGATTTCATCAACGTAGTCCATGGTATATTCCATACCCGCGCAGCCGCCTTTTTTTTACACCAATGCGCAAGCCTTGATGGCCGTCGCGGGCCATAAGCTTGGTGATTTGCCGCACCGCGGCTGGAGTGAGGTTAACTGCTTGTTTACCTGGAATGCCAAACATGTCGGATCCTTTACTTTCTGCATGCAACCTAAGAGCGGGTGACGATTAGTGCAAGGGGTAGGCGGGCCGGTGAATTTACATGAAACCCAATTCAAGCCGGGCTTCATCTGACATCATATCCATGCCCCAAGGCGGCTCCCAAACCAGCTCAACTTCCACATGTTTAACACCGGGCAAAGGTTCAATTGCTTCAGCAACCCAACCAGGCATTTCGCCTGCGACCGGACATCCGGGGGCGGTCAGTGACATCAGAACCCGTACTTCGGATTCTTCATTTATTTCAACCGTGTAGATGAGCCCCAAATCGAAGATGTTCACTGGAATTTCTGGGTCATATACCGTGCGTATACTCTCAACAATATTTTCATATAGCGGGTGGTCTGTATTGGAGGGCGCAATCAACGGTGTGCCTTCAACGGGTGCATCTTCCGACATGTCTCACTCCTTGAGTGTTTTCATAGGTTATAAACGGGCTGGGCTCTGTGGTAAAGGCCGCTTTGCCGCTATTGGACATTACAGCACGTCATGTCGCGGCGGGCTTGATGTTGTTTTGCGTAGAATTGGAGAAAATATACCGTCAGTCGCTTGAACCCTTTCGGCGTTTAGCGCATGTGGGGCCCATGAAACAGAAATTCTCATTCCAATTGCACACAACTTCCGGCAAGGCCCGACGTGGCACAATCAGCACCCCGCGCGGAGATATTCGCACGCCAGCCTTCATGCCCGTGGGTACAGCAGCCACGGTTAAGGCCATGCTGCCTGGCTCTGTACGTGAAACTGGCGCTGATATTCTTCTGGGCAATACCTATCATTTGATGTTGCGCCCGACAGCGGAGCGCATTGATCGCCTCGGTGGGTTGCATAAATTTATGAATTGGGAGAGTCCAATCCTCACCGACAGTGGCGGGTTTCAGGTGATGAGCTTGGCCAGCCTGCGCAAGATGAGTGAAGATGGTGTCACGTTCAAATCGCATTACGACGGCTCAAAGCATCATCTGACGCCAGAGAGGTCGATGGAAATTCAAAAGCTTTTGGGCAGTGATATCGTCATGTGTTTTGACGAATGCCCCGCTTTGCCCGCTGAACGAGATGAAATTGCCCGTAGCATGCGCATGTCGATGCGATGGGCTGAGCGGTCTCGAACCGCCTTTGGAGATCGACCGGGCCATGCCCTGTTCGGGATTCAGCAAGGTGGGCTGGACCAGAAGCTGCGTGGTGAAAGCGCCGAGGCGTTGGAGCAAATCGGTTTTGAAGGCTATGCGGTTGGTGGTTTGGCTGTTGGCGAAGGTCAAAAGGCGATGTTCGACGTGCTGGACTTCGCACCTGATCAATTGCCTCAGGATAAACCGCGTTACCTGATGGGCGTTGGTAAGCCGGATGATATCGTGGGCGCTGTGGCGCGGGGCATCGATATGATGGATTGCGTCCTTCCCAGCCGGTCTGGCCGCACAGGTCAGGTGTTTACGCGCAATGGTGTGGTTAATATCAAGAATGCGCGCCACCAAGATGATCCGCGTCCCTTGGATGAGGTCTGCAACTGCCCAGCCTGCTCTAACTATTCGCGCAGTTATTTGCACCATGTCTTTCGCAGCCATGAGATCATCAGCTCGATGCTGTTAACCTGGCATAACCTGCATTATTTTCAGGAACTCATGCAGTCGATGCGCGATGCGATTGAAGTTGATCAATTCGCCGAGTTCCAAACACGCTTTCACGCGGATCGGGCGCAGGGCGATATTGAGCCTTTGTAGATCTACTACCGCTGAAATATAATTCTAAACTGAGCTGGATATTTAAACCGGTCTTTGCTGCGATCCCGCAGGCCGAATACAGCGCCAAGTTTGGTACCTGATATGCCAACCGATAAAGACAAGCCTTCATTTTTAGTGGCAGATAGGGTGACTGCGGTCACTTCAAACACAGCCACAAGCCCGGTCTCGCCATTGGGGCTGCGGCATTGACCCGCGATATTTGCCGGTTTCTTATTGTAGATAGGTACTCTCACCTGAGCAGGCGTGCGAAACTGCGCAGATACGGAAATATTGGGCGTGGAGATGACGCAGTCAGCCCCTGCAACCTCTTGCAAGGATCCTGCGCGAAAACTACGGAAGGTGATCGCGTCGAACCGGGAGGGTTTTGTGGTGATTTTTGCATTGGAACTTCGTGCATCGCTGATATAATCCGCAATAGGCAGCGGCCCGTTACAGGCGGTGAGTGCAAGCACTAGGGCAAGATATCGCAAAAATTTAACCATCAATTATGATCTCCAATTTCATGATAAAGCGGTGGAAACAGGATGTATGCAATGTCAGATTAAGTTATTCACAGTTTTGCGCGATCTTGCGCCATTCATTTGCGTGCATTGCTTGCAACTCGGTCAATGACCATGCACATTGAAATTGGCCTTGAAAGAGGGGTGCATGCGCCCCAGATAAAGAAAAGAAACGGGGATGGTCGAATTGCCTATTTGGGATTTGGACAGGGCCTGCCACTGATAAGGATTGAGTATGACATTTGAACTAGCAGATAGTTACCCCGTATTGCCTTTGCGCGATATTGTTGTGTTCCCGCACATGATCGTGCCGCTCTTTGTGGGCCGCGATAAATCTGTGCGCGCGCTTGAGCAGGTTATGAACCAAGATAAGCAAATTTTGCTGTCGTCTCAACGTGATCCGGCTGAAGATGACCCATCCCAGGATGGGATATATGATGTCGGCGTTTTGGCCAATGTGCTGCAATTGCTGAAACTGCCAGACGGTACGGTTAAGGTACTGGTCGAAGGCCGTGCGCGGGTAAGAATTTCTGAATTCGTCGAAAATGACTCCTTTTTTGAGGCGCGGGCTGTATTACTGGAGGAGCGCGAAGGCGATGCCGATACAGTTGCCGCTTTGGTCCGCTCTGTATCTTCAGAATTTGGACACTATGCCAAAGCGAAAAAGAATGTGCCCGAAGAGGCTCTGTCTGCCATAAGTGAAACCCGCAGCCCTAGCAAATTAGCTGATTTGGCCTCAGGTCATTTGGGTGTGGAAGTGGAGCAAAAGCAGGACCTGTTGGAAACACCAGTCGTGTCCGAACGGTTGGAAAAAGTTTATGGGCTGATGCAGGGCGAAATGTCGGTTCTGAAGGTCGAAAAGAAGATCAAAACCCGCGTAAAATCGCAGATGGAAAAAACCCAGCGCGAATATTATTTAAATGAGCAAATGAAGGCTATCCAGAAAGAATTGGGCGAAGGCGAAGAAGGGGAAGGCGAATTGGCTGAATTGGAAGCTAAAATTGCGAAGACCAAATTTAGCAAGGAAGCGAAAGAAAAAGCCACCGCTGAGTTGAAAAAACTTAAAAATATGTCGCCGATGTCTGCAGAAGCGACCGTGGTACGCAATTACCTTGATTGGATGTTGTCCATTCCTTGGGGCGTGCGTAGCCGGGTTAAGAAAGATCTCAACAAGGCTCAGAAAAGCTTGGATGATGATCACTACGGCTTGGATAAGGTCAAAGAACGCATCGTGGAATATCTTGCGGTGCAGCAGCGTTCGCGAAAACTGAAAGGCCCGATCATGTGTTTGGTTGGCCCTCCTGGTGTGGGCAAAACCTCCCTTGGAAAATCTGTGGCCAATGCCACAGGCCGCGAGTTCATTCGTATCTCTTTGGGTGGCGTGCGGGATGAAAGCGAAATTCGGGGACACCGCCGGACCTATATCGGCTCAATGCCGGGTAAGATCATTCAGGCTTTGAAAAAGGCCAAAACGACCAATCCTTTGATATTACTGGATGAAATAGATAAGATGGGTCAGGATTTCCGGGGCGACCCTGCCTCGGCGATGCTGGAAGTTTTGGATCCGGAACAAAATTCAACCTTTATTGACCACTATCTCGAGGTTGAATATGACCTGTCGGATGTGATGTTTTTGACCACATCAAACAGCTATAACATGCCGGGGCCATTGTTGGACCGGATGGAAATCATCCCTCTGGCAGGCTACACCGAAGAAGAGAAATATGAGATTGCGCATCGCCATTTAATACCAAAACAGGTAAAAAATCATGGGTTGAAAGCCGGTGAGTTTTTGCTTGATCCTGAAGCACTGCAAGAGATCATTCGCACCTATACCCGTGAAGCTGGCGTGCGAAGTCTTGAGCGTGAAATCGGTAAACTGGCCCGCAAAGCCGTGACTATGATCGTAAAGAAAGAGGCCAAGACTGTGGCGGTGACGCTTGATAATCTTGATGATTATCTTGGTGTTAAAAAATATCGTTACGGTTTGGTTGAAGATGATCATCAGGTCGGCGTTGTGACCGGGCTTGCCTATACCAGTGTCGGTGGTGATCTGCTACATATCGAATCGCTGCGCTTGCCGGGCAAGGGTAGGATGAAAACCACTGGGACTTTGGGCGATGTGATGAAAGAAAGCATTGAGGCCGCCAGCTCCTATGTGCGCTCTATCTCTCCTGAAATTGGGGTTAAACCGCCCCGCTTCGATAAGATGGACATTCACGTGCATGTCCCGGAAGGGGCTACTCCGAAGGATGGTCCGTCAGCCGGGCTCGCGATGGTCACCTCAATCGTGTCGGTTCTAACCGGCATTCCGGTGCGTAAAGATTTGGCAATGACCGGCGAAGTGACCCTGCGTGGCAATGCCTTACCCATCGGTGGTCTGAAGGAGAAACTTCTGGCCGCTTTGCGCGGGGGTATCAAAACGGTTCTGATCCCTGCTGAAAATGAGAAGGATCTGCGCGATCTGCCTGAGAGTGTGTTGAACGGATTAGAAATCATTCCGGTGAGCCATGTGTCAGAGGTTTTGAAACATGCGTTGATCTCTACGCCTGTGCCGATTGATTGGGATGAGGCCGCGGAAGAAGCAGCGGCTGCGGCCTTGGCAGCCGAGCAACGCGGCATGTCCAACGTAACGGCGCATTAACGCGACCTATTAAAATCAACTTGAAAACGCCCATGCGGCTTGTGCGGGCGTTTTTTTGATTCTTGGGTTTGGCATTTTTCCCTAACCTATGCTTGGATGCCCCACATACTCCGAATCGAAGGTGCATTATCGGGATGATCTCAACGCAAACAGATGTCCATTTCTCCGAGCTGCTGGTTTTGCGGCATGGTGAGACCGAATGGAATGCGGCTGGGCGCATGCAGGGCCATCTCGACAGTCCCCTAACCGCAAAGGGTATCGGCCAAGCGGAACTGCAAAACCAAATCCTGCGCCAATACGATCTGCGCAGGCATAGGTTTATCAGCAGCCCTCAGCAAAGGGCGGTTGAAACCGCAAAAATTGCATTGCTTGGGATTTGTGACGCGATTGAAACCTCTGTGGATTTGATGGAGATTGACATGGGCACATGGTCTGGGGTGACCCGCGCGGATATCGCTACTGAGCGGCAGGCGTGTTTGGAGGATTTTAGCCCGACAGCCCTATACGACTGGGCGCCAGGCGGTGAAGGCAAAAATCGCCTTTACGTCCGTTGTGCGGCCTTTTTAGCGCGATTGGACGGTCCTGCAGTTCTTGTCACCCATGGCATGACATCGCTTTGTTTGCGGCTGAATGCGCTGGGTTGGGGCTTGGATCGGCTGGACGATTTGCCAAGCGGGCAGGGGGTGGTTTACCGTCTGAAAGCTGGCAAACACGAACAGTTGTAAAAAACCCAAAAAAGCCCTTGCCCCCTCTCGCTCGGCGTTCTATATCGCGATCATCGGGTCGTTAGCTCAGTTGGTAGAGCGCTTCGTTTACACCGAAGATGTCGGGAGTTCGAGCCTCTCACGACCCACCATAAAACCCTATATTTTAATAGTTATTGCTAAATTTTTGGAACGAAATCGTTCAAATAGTCAATACTATTGTCAATACTATTGTCAATACTTTGCAAGTTATAGGGTATAGATCACTTATGAATATTACTTCTGAAATGTTAAACTATCAGTACCCTGCACCGAAGTTAATTAAGCTGCGTGGCGTATGGGTGGTCAAAGTAAGTATTCCTGCTCACATGAGGCATTTATTTGGAAATGGTTCTGGAACTACCAGGGATAGACGGAAATCAACAAAGACTAAAGATTACATTCTTGCAAAGTCTCGTGAACATAGTCTTGCGCAAGTTATTTATAATGAATTTGATCAAAAACTGCATTTGAAGTTGCTGGAAAACGAAGAGTTAACAAATGACTTTGCCATGAAGGCGATTACGAGATTAGCAAAGTCTTTCAAACACCCGAATATTCCTGAATTAGTCCCTACAACCCAATACGATCTTCTGGAAAGTTTTAAAACTAGCTGTGATGTTTACGCAGATATGGTTGTCAGAGAGGATGTTGAGAAGCTTCGAGAATTATCCACCTCAAGTCTAGAATTAGAAACATTTTTAAAAGAATTAGGAAAATTTTGGTCCCAGAGTCCGTTTAGTTCAGCACAAAAGGGCGATGCTGGTAGATACCAATCTGAAATAGTTTATAATTTTTGGCATGATCTTTTGATAAGTGCTTCAAGGAGGCAGGGGATATCCGAACCCACGATAAAGCCTTTTAAAGACAGTCAATATACGTCAGTTTTATATGGGGATCAGATTGTTCCTCACATCCCAACTTTTAATAAGCTTTGGGAAGAGGGATTGCAGCAAACGCCTATACCGATTGATAGGCCTCGCCAGATCACGCCAAAAGGAGTTTTGAGTGTCACTTCTGTAATGTCGGGGTATCTTTGCGATATGCAAATGAAGCAAAAAAATGTTGGTACACGGCGCAAATTAGAAAGATGGATTGAACAGTTTGTTTCAGTAATGGGTGACCTTAAGTTAACTGAGATAAGGCCAAAGCATGGATACGATTATATTCGTGCGATATTAAAAGATAATCCCACCCGTTCAAACGGAACATTGAAGGATTATGCCTGGGGCGTACAAAACTTTCTGAAATATTGCTTAGAGAATGGCTGGATAGATACAAATCCGTTCACAGGTTTGGATCTGTCTAAATATGGAGAGCCGGCAGAAGAAACCTACCCATTTAGTCGGGAAGATTTAAATAATATATTTGCTTATCATTGGGAGCCACAGGAGCGATTATATCTATCTATCTTAGCAACCACAGGAATGAGACCTTCTGAGGCAGTAAACCTAACATGGGAGCGCTTCAATGACACTGAGTATAGCGGTGTAAGGTTCTTCAGCCTCCTAAATACTGGCGAGGAGCGAGTTCAGGTTAAAAACCAATCGTCTAAGCGAGATGTGCCGATACATCCTGAGCTTTGGCTACCTCAAAGTGGCGTCGGAAGGTTATTCGACTATAAGGTGAACGATGAGGGACTTTCATCAACGGATGTGAGCCACAAAATAAACCCAATTATAGGGAAGTTGATACCTCATCCCAATAAAAGCATTAGGAGCTTTAGACGTACCTTTAAGACGCTTCTGCGTGACCTGAGCGTGGGAGAGGAAGTACACGACGCTATCACTGGTCATACAATCCCGTCTGCTAGCCGTAAAAATTACGGTGGGATGGGTATGCAGGTAAAATTTGATGCAATTTCTAAGTTAGATATTTCATTTCTTTGAACCGCTAGGTTTACGATTTTTCTGTGAGCGTTGCGGGTGGCCTATCAGTGTACAGAAATCACCCGCTTTAATCTTCCATTTCGTCAAAAGCCATTCTTAATTCAGAAATGAATGCTTCAGCACGTCCGTAAGTTGCTTGCTGTAGCTCCGTTGTCTCTGTTTCTAACTGCACAAGTTCGCTTTCTTTGAAGTAGTACATCTCAGATTGCTGGAACATACGCTCAAAGACCCACGGTGGTGTTTCAAACTCATTTAAAAACCCAATAATCTCTGAGACTGTGAATTGAGCGCTTTTCTGAGTATTGCCGACTTCAGCTTTTTTTGTACCATCACTGGAATAAAACTGGTGAACCCCTAATGCCCCATTAACTGTGCGATTTTTTCCCGCAAAGTACATAAAGGAACAGGCTGAAGCGCAGTTTCCTTTTCCTGCCGTGCTATTTTTAGGAACGTATATGTTTAGGGACTTGTCATTGATAATACCTGCAATGCTCAAGCCTTCCAATACGGATCCGCCAGGACTAGAAAGAATTATTAAGTCAGCGTCATGATTTCTTAGCGCTTTCCTAAACTCAAAACTGTCATTTTCCTCTATATCAGCAAAGAAGAATAAAGCGTTTGGAACTTTTTCTGAGTGCAAGAAGCTACCATACAAACTAAGTCCGAATTCCTTTGTTAGATTGCGCTTCTTTTTAGGTTTATCTGTTGGTTGTTGTGTTGGCTTAGGTTTTAAGACTAATTTAGGTGATGAATAGTTGTCGTGGTTCAAAAGTTTTTTAAAAAGTTCAATAGCATTCCCAGATTTCCTCAAGTCTGCGCCATTGAGAAAATGTTTATTGTATAGAAATAGAGCTGTTGCAGTATTCGGTCCCCAAACACCATCAATCTTTGTTGAATACAGTTTTAATTTGGACAGATTAGCCTGGGCTTTTTTTCGATTTTGTCTGGAAATTTGAACAAATGCGGCTGACACTGTGCAAATATATTTATTAGAATTTGACTTATAGCATAGACTACAATTTACCCAGTTTTTAGAAGAAACATTTGGGCAATTCTTTCCCCAACCCGCTTCAAATGAAATGCCAGCGCCGACACTCCCAAACAGTGCAATTAATACAACACAGACACTAAAAACTAACCTTCTCATTCTGAAAGCCTATCAAAACTATAGAGCATTGAGAAGTCTTACTGGTTAGGCTTTTATATTTCTCATTCAGTTCGCTTCGGTGGTAGAATAAAAATTGGATTATGGCTGTTCACTGCCACTTCCATTTGAGCCTTTGCCCCTAATCCAGTCCTGTCCAATATCTCTTTGGATGCTGAGATTATATGTCTGGCATTGAAAGTATCAGGGTTATCTAAGATGGCTGTGAGAGCGTAAGCAGCTTTGGGGGCATACATTGCTAAAAGTGTCTCTGTAGCCTGTCTGATCTCTGTCCTGACCTCTTTGGCTAAGTAAGCGACCTTAGTTTTATCGCTATATCCCGCAATCTTCATAGCTGTTCTTAGATCACCCATGGCTTCTTCCGAAACTAGAGCATCTAAGAACAACTGTTGCTTTGTATTTAATGTAGCAACCTCAGTCATACACCTGAAATCCCATGCTGGCGCATCTTCCGCCAAAGAGTGCAATATCGGATCCCTAGTTCTTCAGCGGTCTGATAGAGCATTCTGCCGTGCTTTAGTTCTGAGACAATTATAGCTTTCTCATGCTGTTGAAGTCTTTGGTGGAGCGTTGGTGTTTGATGGCTCATCTAATGTCCTTTTAGTGATTTCGGATAAAGGTCTGAAAAGGTTCAGCGGGAGTAGAAATGTTGGTTTGTCCCAAACTGTTCTTTTGATGAGTGTGGTCGTGTCTTTCCGCAAATCATCTGTGTTTAACCACATCCAACTACTGAAGCCTTCTATGTCTTCTAATTCGGGAACATGGATAACGAAGAACACATCATAAAACTGTGCTGCCAGGTTCATGCGGTGAAGTTCTTTTTCATCCAGATAAATAAACAGCCATTGCTTAGACGGTTCTTTCTGTAGCTTTTTTACCTTTATCTGAGCGAGGGATGCAAAGCCTCTTTTCCAATCAGGCAGGGTAAACAGAATGTCTGGACTTACTGAGAAGCAGTAGCCGTTTTCATTAGTCGGATGTGGTCGGCTAAAGCGAGGTGTAGGATCGGATAAGGTAGGAACTGTACCTAATGATGAAGCTGTTCCTCCCATCAAAGCTATGAGTTCCATGAATTCTTTCTCTGCTATTTGGCATTTAGCTTTAGCTGCAAGGAAGTCTGTATTGGTTCATCTAAACCAAATAATGATGTCGCTCCTAAAAACTCAAATGAATTTTTCGAACGCAAGATGATGCTTCAACATGACGTTGTTAGATGTCCAGAAAGTTTCTTTTTATTATTGAGCTTCACACTTGAATTTGGATACAATCATTTGCAAAAGATTAGTTTTGTTACCTGAGAATATTGCCTTCTTGTTGAATTTTGCGCAGTGATCTATTGCCAGCACTTTAACATTGTTCGGTAATTGCGCGCATTCGTTTAACTCAGAGGAAAATGTTTGAAAAGGGTTGCAACCAGAATCAAATCCCATTGAAATAATAGCGTACGTAATTTCTAGATTTTCTGGCGATGATTTAGTCACTTTTGGTGGAAAAATAGTAGCAATGTTTTTTGATGAAACATCGGTTACATCTCTACTTGTCCCAGTGTCTAAGCACCCCACCAATAATGTACAACAAAAACTTATTACCAAAGATTTTCTTAACATCTGACACTCACCCTTTTATCTGTTTGATTTAACAAATATTGTTAATATCGAATAAAATTATTTCGAGTTATTTATGCCATAAGTGACTGGTTAGAACAGTAAGTAGCACAAATTATTTATACCAAAAGATTAAATTTCAAGCAACCCCACTCTTTACCTTGGCCTCCCACCTGCAAAACCGGCCAACCTAATTCTTTCGGTAGCTTTTTAGTCACAGCTAACGCTTTACTTGCTAGTAGTACAATCTCGCTTGCTAGTAGTGAAATGCAAATACTCCCATTTCAAAGCCTGTTCGCTGCGTTCAACACTGTCTTGCCATACCATTTGCCACCACGTGCAGTAGGCACATTCATAGCGTTTAACTGCTTAGCAATCTTCTCCCAAGTGCTGCCACTCTCCCGCATTGAAATGATAGTAGGCGCAATGGTCTTGGCACGTGCATCAGCCTCTTCTCTAACAGCTTTGTGTCGTGCTTCCGCTTGAGGTCTTGCACCACCAAGCTTAACACCACGAGCTTTAGCTGCAGCTAGTGCTGCCTTGGTGCGGATGCTAATGAAGTCCCGCTCCATCTCAGCCATTATACCGTAGAAGTAGAGCATGTTCTTATCTGCGCTGGGCAGTGATGCCACTCTGAACTGTAGTTTCTTATCCTTCATCAGACCTGACAGATGGTGGATGTCCTTACTTAAGCGGTCAACCTTACTAACAATCAGCGTGGCCTTGTTCTGCTTACAGACCTCAATAGCTTTGGCGAGTTCAGCACGGTTCTCTTTGCCGCCACTGTCTACCTCCGTGAAGGTAGCGATGACTTCATGCTCATCATCCAGATAGTTGTCCAGATAGAGTTGAACGTCCCGCTGCTGTGCTTCTAAACCAAGCCCTGACGCAGCCTGACCCGTAGTGGATACACGGAAATATCGAACAAAACTTTGCATCACTGACGCCTCTCTCGTTGCCTCTGAGATAGCATTTAACACCTAATATGTAAAAATTCAACGGACATTCATATTACATATACTATGTTTTATAAATATTATTCTGGTGGGAAACAATGATTCTAGGCTTTAGACGGGGTACGGGCATGGGCCACTGTCGGGTGGGGGGATATATGTATATGCGCTGTTACACACACGAGGTTTTCTAGAGTGGAGACTTAAAAGGAATGTCTTGGCTATTACTCCAAAGCATTCCTCTTTAGTCTTATACCCCAATGCACAGGGGCCAACGACAAGCATAAGGTTTGCTCCACCACAGTTTTTGGTTTGTATGTTAGGAATGACAGCTTTTAAAGCTAAGTTAAAAAAATACTTGCGTGTTGTGCTGGAATTTTCATTATGTTTTTATGTTTTTATGTTTTTATGTTTTTATGTTTTTATGTTTTTATGTTTTTATGTTTTTTATGTTTTTATGTTTTTATGTTTTTATGATTTATAAAAGGAAATATCATGCGATTAATTATCATGGCAATTATATTATGTATCAGCACATCAGCAATAGCGCAAACTATAACCTGTAACGATAGAACAATAGGCATGGTTATCAACGACTTTACAAGTCTTAAGGCTGCTGAAAGTTGGTATCCAAAAACAGTTAGAATTACTGATACAACAGTACAATTTGGTACAGGAAATAATAGCTGGTATTCTGGGAGAAAAAATATAGGTCAGGATCATTTAAACGCCAAAACAATTGATCCTAGTTTGTATAAATTTAAATACAATAAAAATACTAATCGCTTATTTGCACAAGCGGTAGCAAGAGCGGGTTATAGAGCATCAGCACTCTATTATAAAGATTGCACGTATTCGCCAGGTCAAAGTAATATAGCCACACCAGCATCGTCAAATGCCGCGGCAAGCTATTTCAAACAAATGTCTATGTGTGACAGAAAATACGTACAGCAATTTCTAAAAGGTCAAGGCACTTATAATGGCTCGATAGATGGTTTGTGGGGTAGAGGCACTGCAAACGGTCTAAACTCACTCAAAAAAACTGGAAAATTTAGGAATTTATCAGATTTTCAAACACTCAAGAGATTAGAGACGAACCCGTTGTGTGATAGTGCAATCATAAGTCAAAGTCCTTCATTAAATGATGAATGTTTAGCTGGAAGGTCTTATGATGGCACCTCAAAATTAACGGTTAGTTTTGTAAATAATTTTTCTGGCCCTGTCGAAATCGTTTGGTTGAACTACGAGGGTCAACAGGTCTCTTATGGAATTATTGAGCCCAGCCAAGTGTGGAAACAACAAACTATGATCACCCATCCTTGGGCATTTATTTCCCCAACAACCGGGAATTGCATAGGTTATTACAACCCCAAAGTTGGTGATGATAACAAGAAGATAAGCATAATAGGTGGTTATAGCTCGAGCGGTTATTGAACTGCTGTTTGATCAGAGCTACATGTTTTGAAAACATAGATTTGTAAACAACTGGTAATGAATGCGCTGGTCGTTCTGTAATAGAGAAATTCATGGTGGGGTAACTGGGATGTTGCCATGGATGATGCTGAAGTTAAGCCTTTCAAGGATGCTGCCTAACTGATTTTCACACGTCCACACTCATGGTCGCTATCTCTCTTGTTAATAACCTTAGAGGGCAGCCAGTGATGCTGCATGAACTCCTCAGATGAAACGTGTTCTGTAGCCCCATTAGAGCCAAACCCTCCGTGACTGAATCAAAGAGTGAAACCCCTCTACAGACCACCTTAGAATGGCTCTCAGGCTTGCCAAAAAGCTTTGCCTGTGTAGGTTTGCTGGAAGCCTAGTTTAGCTAGTGATGCTTGCGGTGAAGGCCTTAAAAACAAGAGGAACTATTCTACGATGAAACTAACACTGACAGCCCTGACCGTAGCAGCAACCATGTTTGCTAGCAGTGCATTTGCTGCTGATCCTGCTGATCTACAGAAGCTGAAGAATACTGGTAAATGCGCAACCTGTGATCTGGGTGGTACTAATCTGAGTGGTGCTAAGCTGATTAGTGCTAATCTGAGTGGTGCTTATATGCAAGGCGCAGCCCTCTGCAACACAACCATGCCTGACGGTTCAGTGATCTACAGTGGCTGCTGAAACAAGCTTGCCACTCTCACTTGGAAGCTCAACCGATCCACCCCAGCGCCTTAACAAGCTACCATACTCAATGTGAAAACTCAGATGCCTCCACTTGGGAGAACGCCACTTTTGATAGATGTACTGGATGTCATCGCAGCATCGAATGATACGATACGAGCCACACTCTGATTGCCATAGGTGCGGGTAATGCTCGTGGTGCTCTGGGAGGGTTATGGCTGTGTGGATCATGCCGAAAACTTGTCATAGTAGTCCTGCAGGTTCGTGCCTAGTTCATCTGCAGGGTTATAGCTCCCTTTAGACTTTACGTATTTCGCCATGCCTGATTTGCCGCCCAAATGAGCTACACTGCGAAGACCATCACGTTCATAGCCCTTGGCTGCGTCACCCAGAGCATCAATAGCTTTATCTATGTCAGCGATGTGCCAAGCAGCAACCTTATCCTGCAGTGCGCTGTCAGCTTTAAACTCATCTTGGATAAACGAAGAGCCAGTGGCCTTCTGGTAGTCCTGCAGCCTAAAATCGCCAAACTACAATGCACCCACGTAACGCCTACCGTCTGCAATAATGATCTCAGCTTTACTATCACCGCTGCTTTCGCTTTGTGTCAGGCGTTCAAGGAAGTCAGCGTTGTCAGCTGCTGTTGTTGTTGGCTCTTTGGTTACAACCTGCATTTCATCACTGTCATAAAAAGATTGTGACGAACTCTGACGTGGCTGTTTTGGCTGTGGTGTAAAGCTCAACGGTACAGTTTCATCTAGCAACTCAACAATTATCCTACGTTTACTAGCGCCCATCTGCCCATACATGGAGGTGAGAAGGTCTGCGTACCCCATGCTATAATCACGTGCAGCAATCTTCATCTGCATAGCCATCCTCACCATCTTTGAAGTAGTCAAAAGGGTTGCCCTTTCAGTGTCTGACATTGCCGCAAGTCGCTGCTCTAGTG
>MDSY01123261.1_pt1 | contig 27381 bp, 25 predicted proteins | sample 811131 | NCBI WGS metagenome assembly MDSY01 (sample SAMN05326643, study PRJNA326480) | marine metagenome | isolation source: seawater | place: Atlantic Ocean: South West | collected 2010
TAGAGTTCGAATGGAAGAAATGCGTCAATCGTGCCGAATGTTACTAGATGCAATCGATAAGGTTCCGGGGGGAGCCAACACTCACTACCAGCCTGGTGATGAAATGATTCTGACAAAAGCTCCAACTCGTGCCCCAGAAGGTGCAACCGGATTCAGCACATACGAATGTACTCGTGGCGTTTCCAATTTCTACATCCAAGGAGGCGGAGACGGAAGAGGAAAGAACCCGTACCGGTTATCTATCCGTTCCCCAATGTTCCTGACAATTCCATATGTAGCAAAGACAATGATTGGCTACAAGATTGCAGACATACCTGCAATCATGGGAAGTTTCGACCCATGTATCGGGGAGACTGACCGTTGAGGTGATTATCATGAATGATTGGTTAGGGCTTCACGACTTCATCTACTACCGCACTAGAGAGGGTGCTAATCTACTATTGGAGGGAACATTCCTTGAATCTTCAGCCAATGATATTGCATTCTTCTTGTACACATTAATCGTTTGTTTGACTACATTCGGTGGTATTTTGCTATCGATGTTCATGATTTTGTGGATTGAGAGAAAATTCTACGCTCGTGTTAATGATAGGCGAGGAGCAACTACCGCACTTCGCTCTCTGTGGGTTGGAGAAAATGGAGTCACTGCCGGAGAATGGTGGAATATGATTCCTTACGGACTAGGAAAGCCAATCGGATCTGTAAATAAATGGCTAAATAAAGTGGCCGGCAACTCAGGACATAAGCATGAAATGGTTAACCGAGTTGGTAACCGTTCGTGGTACGGAGTTACAATTTTCCCTGGTTTCTTCCAGAATGTCGCCGATGGAATGAAATTCCTAACCAAAGAACACATGGTTCCTAGCCGTGCAGATAAGGTGATTTTTGAATTAGCACCTTTCTTAGTAATTTCTTCAACTATCATGATTCTTGGCATGGTTCCACTGGCTAGTGGAATCTATGGGGCTAACCCCGAATTATCGGTACTATTCGCATTCGCAATATTCGGTATTGCACCGCTAGGTGTATTCTTCGCAGGATGGTCTTCAAACAACAAGTACACTCTACTTGGAGGAATTAGAAGTGCTGCACAATTAACTGCATACGAAATACCGCTGCTACTGTCAATCCTAGGAGTTTGTATCATGGCAGGCTCTTTCAATTTCATCGAAATAATTCACTTCCAACATTCTTCTGGAGTTTGGCTATTCTTCTTGATGCCATTAGGTGCAGTTCTCTTCTTGGTCAGTATGATTGCTGAAGTGGAAAGGATTCCATTCGATATGCCTGAAGCAGAAGCTGAATTGGTAGAAGGATGGTGGACAGAATATGGCGGTATGAGATTCGGTCTTCTGTTCGCTGCAGAATACATGCGTGTTTATGCAGCAAGTATTCTATTCGCTCACTTCTTTATGGGAGGTTGGCATGCTCCATTTGCAGGAACCATTGGCTCAATACCATTACTAGGGGATGCATGGTTAGCAATCCCTGGGATAATTTGGACTTTGCTTAAGGCTTGGCTCATCTTTACCGTAGTATTCGTTTGGGCAAGAACTGCTCTACCAAGAATAAGAACAGATCAGATTCTAGAATTTGGATGGAGAATGTTACTTCCTCTCGCTGTTCTTCAAGTCGCTCTTGCTCTTGTTTACCGCTTGTACTTCTTTGATGCTAGCGCATTATCAGATACCGTAGCAGGCGGTTGGAGTTGGGATTTAACCATCCTAGGGTTCACCCTTCCGTGGGGATTACCTATCCTGACAACAGCCTTCTGGATTGGCTTATTTACGATTTTAATGAAAGATGAATACATCGAAGAGAATGAAGAACGTATGTATCACATTCGAACGATGACTCCTGCGGGAACGCACACTGCAGGAAAGGAGTGAGGTGAGAAAATGGCATCGCATCCACATGGTAAGCCTAATTTTAGAAACCTATTTTGGTACCCGTTTAAGATAACTGGATTGACATTTTTACGAACCTTTAATTTCATCGGTCGTAGATTTGCAAGTGGTTATCACAATCCAGTTCATCCTGAATTCCTTGATGACGGGGCTATCGCTCGTTCACAGAAGACGAAGCATCTCAACGACATTACTGCTCATGAGTATACCCCTGACCGCTCTGGTACAGACCTAAATCCGACGATTTGGAAACCTCAGACAGTTAGTTATCCATATGAGAGAATTGAGGAAATCGAACCTTGGCTATTCGTTCCGGGTAATTACAATGGAAGAATTGGTGTTATCTGGGAAACCTGTACTGCATGTAAGATGTGTGTCAACGTTTGTCCAAACTCGTGTTTGCACATGACCACTGAATTACGTGTTGACGTTCTAGATAGTGCAGAGGGAGAATGGGAAGGCTTTGGCGCTGAGATTGAAGTTGGAAAATTCGCAGCAATTGAGAGACCAGAAGTGGTTGAAGAAATCGCCTCTTTCAATCTTGCAACCGCCCACACAGATGCTCCTGATGAATGGAGATTCGGAGAAGTCCTCGATTTGACTGGAGACAGCGCGAGAATGCGTTGGAATGACAGTGGAGAGGTAGAACTTGTTTCATTGGAATCTTTGTATCCTGCTGACGACCAAATCGTCTCGGGAAGAATCGACCTTGGACGTTGTATGTTCTGTGGACTTTGTATGGAAGCGTGTAACTTTACATCTTTCTTCATGACTAATGAATATGATGGAATGTCTGGGTTTAGTCGTCAAGACCTCTGGATGGATGCAGGTCGTACTAGAGTACTGATCGGTGACCATCAAGAAGCGGTAGACTCTGAACTTGCTAAGAGAGCGAGTAAAGAGCGTGACAAGAGAGCAAAGAAAGCGGCTAAGGCCGCCGCAGCAGCTGGGGAGGCCTGAAAATGGATCTAGCAGCATACTTGGAAATAGGCATGTTCTTTCTCATGAGTACTATCGTAATTGGCGGTGCTCTAGGTCTAATCTACATGCAAAGAGTTGCACATTCCATGATGTGTTTGATTTTCTGTTTTATCGGAGTTGCTGGAGTTTTCATTTTGATGGGTGCTGAATTCCTTGCAGTCATCCAGATTCTTGTTTACTTGGCTAGTGTAATGTTGGTCGTGCTGTTCGGTATTATGCTGACTAGAAGGCAAATTTTGGAGGAGGATTTCGAATGAGATTACTTTCAATTCTTGCAAGAGTAGGTTTGGTATTCTTAGGAGCAGTAATCATTTCTGCTGTGTCTGCAGATGTAGTTTGGGAAGACTCTTCCGATGAAGAGATTACAACAAGTGATCTTGCATCTGCGTTATTTGGCGATTGGGCACTACCATTGTTAGCCCTTGGATTCTTGATGGCGATGGCTATGGTTGGTGCAGCGTATCTTGTTCGTGATGAGCGTCTTGTGAATCTCGAGTGGGAACTTTCTGGAGGTGAAAAAGAATGATTGATCCAGCATGGGTATCCGGCTTAGCAGCAATCTTGTTCATCATCGGACTTTGGGGTGCATTTAGTCGAAAGAACGCTATCGTTGTTCTAATGTGCATCGAATTGATGCTTAACGCAGTCAATCTACAATTTGTTGCAGCTGCCAGTCATTGGGGAGATGTAACCGGATGGGTATATGCAATATTTGCAATCGCAATCGCAGCAGGAGAAGTCGCTATTGGATTAGCAATATTCCTGTCAATGTATGGTCAGCACGAGACAATTTCTCTCGATGAGGTAAATCTGCTGAAAAACTGAGGTGATATCATGAGTGAATCCGGAATCCTCGATTATGCTGTACTAATTCCTCTATTGCCAATGCTGGCATTCCCAGTCATTCTATTCCTTGGTAAATTGTTCAATGGAACACCAACCTGGGTAAAGAATGTCAAGGAAGGGGGAATAATCGCTCTAACCGTAATGGGAGCAAGTCTTATTCTTACTTTGTTAGTGATTAAGGAACATATTAATCACGTTGGCTCAACCAATATTTTTACTTGGTTTGAGTCATCTTGGTGGAATGCTGAAACTGGTGCTATTACTACTAAGGTATTCGGCGTAGGAATACATGTTGACCATCTAACAGTTATGTTGCTATTCGTAGCAGCATTCCTATGTTTCCTGATTAACATTTTCTCGATAGGTTACATGAATACCGATTCAATTAACGATAACAGAAATCATCGTTTCTATGCGGAATTCGTATTATTCTGTAGCGGTATGTTAGGAATGGTCCTTGCAGATTCATTCCTTTGGCTATTCATCTTCTGGGAGTTGATGGGACTCTGTTCTTATCTTCTAATCGGTTTCTATTGGGAACGACCAAGTGCTGCTTATGCAGCAAAGAAGGCGTTCTTGACTACTCGTGTAGGAGATGTATTCCTCATAATTGGTCTGGTAATGCTATGGAATTTATTCGATGGCCATCTCGACTATGCATATGTATTCAACAAAGCAAACATCGCTGCTGTTGATCCCGGTGATCTTCAACTTGCTTTGGGAATGATGTTCATAGGAGCAGTCGGTAAGTCTGCTCAGTTCCCTCTACACGTATGGCTACCGGATGCTATGGAAGGACCGACGCCAGTTTCGGCTCTAATTCACGCCGCTACTATGGTTAACGCTGGATTGTATCTAGTTGCAAGAATGTTCCCATTCTTCAGCGGAGCAGAATTAGGCACACTCTCTACTCTTGCGATAATTATCGCTTGTATTGGTGGAATAACTGCGGTTATGGCAGCATTGATTGCCTTTGTACAAGTGGATTTGAAGAAAGTACTGGCATACTCTACTATGAGTCAGTTAGCATATATTTTCACAGGTCTAGGCTCGGCACTATGGTTTGCAAACAACGGATATGCGGAACTAGCTGCATTTGCGATGGGTGCATCACTATTCCACCTGTTCAATCACGCAATGGCCAAAGGAATGCTATTCATGGCGTCGGGTTCTGTAATTCACGAAATGCACCATGCTCATCATGAAGTCGCTCACCATGGGCATGATGATGACCATGATGATGATCATGATGACCACTTTGACGCGCAGTCCATGGAAAACATGGGTGGCTTAGCAAGTAGAATGCCAATCACTGCTACCGCTATGTTCGTTGGTAGTATGTCGATTATTGGTATTCCACTCATCGGAGGATTCTGGTCTAAGGAAGGAATCATATCTAGTGCATGGCAAGCCGCATTGAAAGAACCAATTTTCTTCCTCCCTGCAACGTTGATACTAATCGGCGCAGGTATGACTGGATTCTATATGTCGAGAATGTGGTTTATGACATTCGCAGGTAAACCAAAGACCGAAGTCGCAGAGAAAGTACACGAGCAAACCGCTTGGATTCCTATCCCTCTAGTTGTTTTGACATTCATGACTCTGAGTGCATTTATCTTAGCGGGAATGCATATCGGTAACTGGATGGGAGACTTCGAAACAGGACACTACACTAACTTCTTTGATGGTGTAGGCTCAGAATTGAAGCATGTTTTCCTAAATGATGATGGAATCTTATTCGTACTAACATATATTGCAATTGGGCTCTCATTAATTGTAGGACCATCATTTGCTATGGCCCTATACGGTGGAAGTCTAGATGAAGGCCAGAAAGCAAAACCATGGATGCAATGGGCGATTAGCCTCTCTTCTAGAGTGAATCGCAAATCTAAGTTTGATAATAGTGCATGGGCTAATTCAAGCCTCTCTGTATCTTTACACAAGAGATTACATTTCGATGATATTTATGATGCTGCTATGCTGAAAATCGTAGTAGGATTTGCAAGGATTGCAGCAATCTTTGATTCCAAGGTTATTGATGGTGCAATCAAAACTATCGAATCAACAAGCCAAGAAGCATCGAAAAAGGTACGTTCACTGACTACTGGTAGTGCTCGTGATTACATTATGATGGCTGCATTAGGAACATTGGCAATTTTCATGTTATTATGGGGGGTGGCTTGATTGAGCGGTAGTCAAACAATGAATATCAAGAACAAGGAGTTCATGTTAGTCGGCGGTCTATTGATCGTTGTAGCAGGTTTGATGGCCTTCTTCCCAACTCTTAGTGATTCTAATTCCGATGTTGATTGGATTAGCATACCTCTAGTTGGGTTCCCGATTATTGTCAGTTGTATTTTATTGGCATTTGCAAGTCAAGAATCTCGTTCTCGTAAGGACATAATCGCTGCACCGATTCGTTTATTCTCTCTGTGTGCATCATTGATACCACTTGCAATATCTACCGCATTATTCTTCGATTGGTTATTATTAGTCGACTGGGATTTAGCCTACAATGAATATGCTCTTGAGAAAGAATACCTTTGGATTGAGTCTATCGGAGTTTCATGGCATGTAGGGATGGATGGACTGTCTTTCCCAATGGTATGGCTTACTACTTTCCTAGTCCCAGTAACCATAATCATGACTTGGAATGAGAAAGATGGAGCAACCTATCATCCTCTTCTATTGATGATGGGAGGGGCATTGATTGGTGTGTTCGTTGCTCTTGATTTATTCTTGTTCTATGTGTTCTGGGAATTAACATTGATTCCAATGTTCTTCTTAATCCTAAAGTGGGGCGGTAAGGACCGTCGATATGCTGCACAGAAGTTCTTCATCTACACTTTCTGTGCATCCGTCATTATGCTTCTTGGTCTTATCACACTCTACTTCCTACAACCAGAAGGCACAGGTTCGCAGTACGGAACAATAACCGGGCGAACCTTTGACATGACAGTATTATTCTCTAATGCAACAGCATTCAATATGGGAGACAATGTGTTCCTAGGAAAGGATATGCAGAATGTACTATTCGCAATGCTGATGATTGGATTCCTTGTCAAGTTACCAGCAGTACCTTTCCACACTTGGCTTCCAGATGCCCACGTACAAGCTCCAACTGGCGGATCTATGCTACTGGCTGGTGTAATGCTAAAGATGGGAGCATATGGAATGCTTCGAATACCAATAGCAATCTTCCCGGATGCTTTGATATTCTATCAAGACATAATTATGGCGATTGGTTTAATCTCACTTGTATGGGGAGCAGTTGTTTGTCTTGGGCAAACTAACCTCAAGAGGATGGTTGCATACTCTTCAGTATCTCACATGGGTGTGATTCTACTCGGTATAGCAAGTATGCAACCGATAGGATATGCAGCGGCTCTCTTCATGATGTTCGCTCACGGAATCATTTCACCAATGTTATTCGCAGTATGTGGAGCGTTCAAGCATCACTATCATTCAATGGAAATAGGTTCAATGCGTGGTATGGCAAAATGGTCTCCATATCTAGCGGTTTACATGATGTTTGCATGGATGGCAAGTCTTGGACTGCCTTTGCTTGCAGGATTCGTAGCAGAGTTGATGGTTCTAATCGCTTATTGGCCAACATATGGCTGGTGGATTCTCCTGCCTGGGTTTGTATTAGCAATAACCGCTGCATACTACCTCTGGTCGATGCAACGAACAATATTCGAAGGTGGAGAAGATGGACAACCTCCTGAATCTCTTAATGGAGAAACACCTCCAGATATTACCCTTTCAGAAAATATTGGAATGATAATCCTAGCAATATTTACCGTACTCTTTGGAATCTTCCCATTCATTGCTTTGGAAATGATGGATCAATGGGCTGTTGCTCTGTTCGAAGGCGTATTCAATAGAGGGGGGATTTGAATGAACACAGAAGTTTTCTCTACAGAGTTCTGGCAAGCATTCGCTCCTGAAATGGTTCTTGTTGTTGGTTTAATCGCCATCTTCATTCTACCAAATCTTGGTAATTCTAAATTCAGAATTCCGCTAACTAAGGTACAAGTACCTTGGTTCTTCGGTGGACGCAGGTTCAAACTAACTGGTTCACCAGCACTACCTGGTATGTTAGGAACAGCAACACTATTCATCGCATTAGGAATGATGGTAATAGAAGCAGTTGACGGAAAAATGGATACTACAACCGTTACCAGTGGCGGAATTGTAATTCTACAAATAGATGCATTTTCGCGTTTCTTTGAGATAATTTTCCTCGCAGCAATTCTCCTAGCATCTATGGCTAGTTTAGACCGAGTACCAGCACACACCTTTGAAGGAAAGAAATCCCTTGAAGAGATGTATGATAACCGCCGTCAAGCGGACCTATACATCTTGATGCTAACCACTGCACTAGGAATGTGTATGGTTGCTTTGGCGCAAGATCTATTCGTACTATTTGTTGGATTAGAACTTGCAAGTTTAGCCACATATGTGTTAGTCGCATTCCATAAAGAGTCTAAGGCAGGGGCTGAAGCTGGTGTGAAATATTTCATCGTAGGTTCGGTTGCTAGTGGAATAGGTCTGTATGGGCTTTCTCTTCTTTACTTGGAATTCGGCAGTCTGCAATTGTCTACCTTATCCGCAAATTGGAACGAAGGTAGCATATTGGCAACAATAGCACTTGGACTAGTATTGGTTGGATTCGGTTTCAAAGTAAGTGCAGCCCCATTCCACTTTGCTGCACCGGACGCATACTCAGGGGCCAACTCCCCGGTAGCAGGTGTACTCGCAACCGCTTCAAAGGCGATGGGAATGATTGGTCTGATTCGTGTTCTTATTGTGGTAGCACTCCCTGAAGACCAATCCGATGGAAGTGCCGTTTGGATTTACACACTTGCCACACTTTCAGTCATCACCATGACTTGGGGTAATTTGGCAGCTCTTGGTTCTAATAATCCTAAGCGTATGTTGGCATACTCATCTGTTGCCCATGCTGGTTACATGATGGCTGCATTGACTGCAGTTGGAGCATGGCATTGGGGCCATGTTGAAGCCCCCGCTGATTATGCAGAAGCTATCGTTGCTGCAATAATGTTCCACCTATTCGTATTAGTAGCGTTCAAACTCGGTGCATTCCTAGTACTGGGATTATTGGAGATGGAAGGTGGAGCAAGTAGATTGTCTGCACTATCAGGCTTAGCACGCAGGGACCCTCTAATCGGTACTGCGATGTTCATATTCATGCTTGCATTAGCAGGAGTTCCTCCATTGGCTGGTTTCATGTCTAAGTTCCTAGTTATCGCCTCTATTGTTTCAACCAGCGTAGGAGACCTATGGATGAACGGTACAGTTTCATTCTCTGACCTTCATTGGGTCTGGTGGTTAGCACTTGCAATGTTTATCAACAGTGCAATCTCAGTGTTCTATTACCTGAGAATTGGTGTTATTATGTTCCTTGAAGTTCCTGAAGAGGGCCGCCGTAAGCCACTTCCATATGGGGCATCTATCAGAATGGCGATATGGATTTGTTTAGTAGGTACCGTAATTCTTGGATTATCAAGTGACACTCTTATCGAAATGTGCTATCGTGCAGCAGAGAGCCTAAATCTATCTTGATTTCAGTATCAGCCTTCAAGTAGGAAGGGCTTTTGGAATGACTTATGGGCCGCAGGCGTGAAGAGAGAGTAGACGAGGAAGAACTAGCTCGTCTAATGGGATCTGCAGAGGGTGAATCCTCCAAGATTCGTGTCAAAATGCCTAATAAAAAGGTCAATGAAATGTTCGCAATTGCAGAACAGATACTTGGTGGTCGCCGTGTTACTGTTCTTTGTGCTGATGGGGAAACTCGTATGGCAAGGATACCCGGTAAAATGCGCCGCCGACAATGGGTTCGTGATGGTGATTTAATCATCGTATGGCCATGGGATTTCCAAGACGCTAAGGCTGATGTAAAGCACCGATATACAAAAACTCAGGCTCTTTATCTTTCAAGAAAAGGCGTACTCCCTTCCGAAGTAGATATCTTTGGAATGAACGCACATGTTGAAGACTTTGATGATGAAGATGGATTATTTTCATCTAGTGTAGTGGCTCAAGAAGAACCGTCCAATGAAACTGTTGAGGAAGAGGCACCAGATACAGAAGAAGAAGATGACGATGATGAGATCAACGATCTCTTTGGTTGAGGGTGTGAATATTATTTTCTCATCTAGCCTCAATACCATGTGAGGAGTTCTAGATATGGCTGGAAATGAGGACTGGGATAATGAATTATCCAAGGACACTAAGCAACGCCGTAATAATCGCAAGCGTCGTAAGTTGACAGCAGACCAAACCCATCATGACTTAGAATCCTCTGAGTTCATTAAGAGTTTAGAGTCTGCTAAAGGCACGAACTGGATGGCTGAAAAGAAATACAAAGGGATGTTTACTGAAATTGAATCCGGACTATCTGGAGTATTAGGGGAAGGCTCCTACGATTGGGTAGATAGGCGTGTATTCGATGCTGTATTTGATCGACTAACTTTGATGAGTTTGTACAAATTGATGAAGTCTGGAATGATCGATACTCTTGATTTCCCTATTGCAAGAGGGAAAGAGGCTCACGTTTTCCATGGAACGGGAGAGAATGGTCCTGTAGCGGTGAAAATATTCCATACTTCAAATGCGGTTTTCAAAAACCTCATCCAATACATCGAAGGAGATCCTCGATTCGGTGGCCTGAAGCGTCGACATCGCGATTTAGTTGACATTTGGGTACGTAAAGAATTTCGTAATTTATCTCGTTTAGAAAAATGGGGATTGGCTGTTCCTAAGCCAATCGGCGTTCTAAAAAATGTCTTGGTAATGGAATATCTTGGTACAGATACTGCACCATCGCCTCGTCTTCGTGATGTACGGGTATTAGATCCTAAACCAGTATATGACGACTTGCTAGAGTTCCTGGCGGTGGCCTGGCAGAAGGCAAAAATGGTTCATGGTGATTTCTCACCTTACAATATCATGTGGCATGATGACAGGCCTGTCGTAATCGATGTAGGACAAGCAGTTGTACAATCACACCCGAGGAGTCAGGAATTCTTGGTAAGGGACGTTACAAGGTTGGTGGAATGGGCTAACAAAAACGGTTTAGACGTAGACTTGGCAGAAGCAATGTATGATGTTCTTGAGATGGACCTTTCACACTTTGATGCTAAAGAAGAGGAATAAGCCTACTTACATATGTTGAAGAAGGATTGGCTTCCCGCTTTGGCCATGCGCCAATCTTTACCGCGAGTTCCCAAGGACCGCATAGCGGTTCTTATCGGTGCTAAAGGTGCTACTAGGAAAGAGTTAGAGAAAGCTGCTGGATGCAAGAGTCTGCAAATAGATTCAGTGTCCGGGGATATCGATGTCACATGGCCAAAACCTGGGGAATATGACCCAGTGAAGGCCCTGAAATTACCTGATGTGATTAAGGCAGTAGGAAGAGGAATGGCTCCGGGTCGAGCGATTCAGTTACTCCAGGATGATTGGTTTTTCGAGATGGTTGACTTGCGAGACCACGTTGGTAAGAGGTCAAATCAGCAACGCCGTATTCGTGCAAGAATAATTGGTTCCGAAGGTAAAATCAGGAAAATGATTGAACAGCACACCAACTCTGAAATCTCAATTTACAAATCGACAGTTGTTTTGGTCGGCGAAGGCTCGGGTCTAATTAGTGCCCGTCAGGCAATTGAAATGTTGGCTAGTGGTAGTGAACATGGTACTGTGATAAAATATCTTGAAAAAGAACGTAGAAAGTCTCGAATGGAATCTCGTTCAATCGATTATATCGAGACCAAACTCGAAGTTGAGACCTCAACCGAAGCAGTTGAATTCGAAAACCTAGTACCTGGATTAGTAGGAGTCGCTCAAAGGCGAAATCGTAGGCTCAAAGCATCTCAAGTAAACCCTGAGGATGAAGAAGCAGTTACTGCTGTAATGGAATTATCTGAAGATGAAGAGGTCAGTTGGGGGGAAGAGTAACTCTTCTTTTCTGATACCATGAAATTGCAATACCTGTAATCAGTAAAGCGATTATTCCTGGAGCAAAGGAAGGTACTACTCCTAATCCAGTAACACTAGCACCGGTTACCATCATGTGGTGGTTATTGTTAGATTCGTCTCGCTCATCGATATTGTTGTTAGGATCAATTACCAATCGCAAATCCCATTGGCCAGTATTTGGTACAACGTAATCCCAAATTAGTAGTTCACAATTACATTCATCAGATAGATTTCCACTTACAACAACTATTGTTTGTTTAGTAGTCCATTCTACATCAGCACTACGGTCAGCAGGTGCAGCCTGAAGATATACGGTAACTGCCCCACCATATGCTTGGTTTGCTTCTAGTAGGCTTGTTATTACAACTCCACCATTCGTATCCCCCGGCCTTACTACCAATTTGTTAACTTCAGTTTCAGTTGCATTCCAAGATAAGTCTAGTCCTGGAAGGATTTGGAATGCATTAGGAATGGTTGTCAATTGGTTACCAGCATCATCCACAACTATAGCGCGAAGCATCAGATATTGCCTTGATTTAGTAACCCATGATGCAAGAGCTACAGTTCCATCTAGACCAGTTACTCCGACATCTATCCATCTTCCAGATTGGTCAGGAGTTGCGCCAACACCATTCAAATCAAATCCATATTGAAGTTTCGAATTAGATAAATCGATTCCAGAACCGAGATCTTGGGCTGCAAATGAGATGTTTGCTGAACCGACTAGGCTTGTTGTCAATTCATCCACAGTCCAACCTAGACCTTCGGGTTCAGTAATGTCAACTTTGATGTCGACATCGATAGAATTGCCCACATTGCCTACTCGATCTATTGGACGCATCGAAACTACATGCTCCCCTTCAGCAAAGTTTAGTGTTATACTGGATGTAGTAACATTACTCCATATTCCATCAATAAGTACCTGAACATATGAAACTCCGGAACCACTTCCATCATCTACCGATGTATCTAAGCCTGAGATTACTACAGTAGTACTATCGCTCCATTCAACTCCTTCACCGATTGTTGGTGTTGCCATTGTGGGTGCAGTTCTGTCGATTCCGATGAACATAGTTTTGGTAGCATAAAGTCCTGAACCATCCCAAACTGTTAGTCTAGGATTGTACTTACCTTCTGCGATTGCGCCTGTATTCCAGTCCCAGCCGTAAGCAATAGTACCTGGGCCATCATCACTCGGAGTTCCAGGTCCTGGAGCATTTGCTAGGCTAGCATGGGTTAGGTCATCATCACTTGCAGACCAAGTGAATCCCAATGTGCCATTTGCATCTAAGGGGTACCATGCCCTATCTATTGCAGTAGTACCGCTACCTATGCCGGTATTACTTAACGAAAAAGATGTAATTACAGGTACCTGATTTACAATATTAAATTCTTCACTAGTAAACCAAATTGTATGTTCACTGATCGATGAATCCCACGCCCGGGCTCTGAAATTCCAAGTACCATTTGCATAATCTGTAGTATCAATATGGGTTAACCAAGGGGGCGTAGTGAGATTGACAACACTAGTCCAGTTTCCATTATCTGGTGAAATTTCAATTTCAATATTTGAGAACGTTCCATTACCTGTAGAAGCCATACTCAATGTGAATAGACCCTTGACATTTTGGCCTTGCGAGGGGCCATTAGAGAAAATTACTGTTAGTTCACTATTAGACGCTCTAACCTGTTTAGAATCAAGTAGAAGCACATCTCCACTCTGCCCAATAGTCATGATGACTACGACAAGAATAACCGAGATGAATCGCCTCATCAAACCAGTGACAGAGCCCCTCGCCCTTGAATGCTCGCATTGCAACACCCCCCTACGGGGTGTGTTGGGTATTGTTAATATGCAGCGGGCATAGTTCTCACAGTCGGTTGTTTCAAGTGCTACGCCTTACCTCTTGGATACATGGCAAGGCCATTTGTGACCTCTCTTATCCTCGCAATGATGGTTCTTGCGGTTGTACCACTATCGTCAACTGCAGAAGATAGCGGTGGAGTACAGGCTTCTACCTCTACAGTTTCGATATCCCCATCTAGCCCTGATGAAGGTGGTTCAATAACGATTAGACTTACTTTGTATAACTCAAATAATTTCCAAGCCAATGACGTATTATACAAATTCTACTGGGACGGAGTTTCACCTAACAAACTAATATCTGCAAATACGATTGATATCCCTGCAGAATCAACTGTCGATGTTGAACAAGTCAAGTCCGGTCTAACCTATGGTGAACATAAGGTTTGGATTACTTACGAGTATGCCGGTTCTGGGGAAGAAATGTTCTTTTCCGAAGTTATAGTAAATGGCCTAGCAGATCTAGAGGCAGAATTTACAACAAGCCCTGAGTCTTTTAATTCTGGAGACTCAATTTTAGTTTCGACTGAAGTTAGTAACACTGGTTCAGAGGATGCTGATGCTAGTCGTTTACTGTTGGAGTTAGGCACACAAAGTGAAATCGTGGACGTCCCATCAATTTTAGCAGGCGAGAGTACCTTGGTCAGTTATTCAATGGTAGCACCTGCATCTGGGACCTATGACCTTTCAGTAACTGTAGATTTAGATGATGCTATTATTGAGTCAGGAGAGAACAATGTTTTCTCCAACTCGATTACAGTAAATCCAAGGATGGATATCTCTCACATGGGTGAGGTATCAGTCGAAGCGGAAGCTGGTAATTTACAAGGTCCTTGGATCGTATCTGGTATATTGAAAAGAACAGATGGTAGTGGAATAACCGAAGTCCCAATGGTATTGGAAATTCTAAACGAAAACGGTCAATATTTACCATTGCCAGTGTTTAATGTCAACATTAGTGGAGGGGATGTAACTCAACAGTCTTGGTCATATTCGCTTAACTACGAATATATTTCCTCCCTAGAACCTGGTAATCATCAACTTACCGCGGTAATAGACCCTTACCAATCAGCTACTTTTACACAGGAGAATATTGAAAATGATAGAGCAAGTAGTTACTTTGACAAGTTTGCAATTCCTGATGTTTCTGTAGACCCAATCGCATCACCATCACAAAACCCAGTCAACAGTGGTAACAGTGTAGATTGGACAGTCAGCATAAGTAATTCCGGCCAAATAGCAGTAACTGGAAAACTAATCTATACCTGGGAAGGCCAGGAAGTAGATCCATCTTCTCAGTCAATTATCACAATCCAAGCAGGGGATTCATTCACTTGGAAGGAGACATTGTCTACAGAGTTTGGAGCACACAATGCTTCTTTTGAAGCACGATGGGTTGCTCAGGATGATTCCTATGATGCGGTTCAGTCTAACTCAGTAGCCAGCGGAGTCGTGAAAGTTACAGCCCAACTGAAATTAACATGGTCTAGAGCCTCGATGTCTTTAGTTGATTCAAATGGCGAACCTGCAATTTTCCCGTTACAGGCAGGAAATGAGTATACCGTTTCTATCAAGGCATCCGCTCAAGAGACTGGCTCTGTAAATTACTCTTGTGAAAATGAATTGAACGAAGTATTCCAACTAATTCCTATCGTTGTTGAAACCGGTGGGCAGATAATTACAGTAAACTGTACCTTCACAGCAAAGGCCCCATTTACTAACATAAATCTAATTCCGAGTGAAAGTTCAGTTAGTGACGACCAGTCTTGGAATTGGGATTCAAAAGAGTCTTCCTCTAATGTGGCCGATGAAGCAGGAAATATGACTTTCCAAACAGCTGGAATGATTGCATTAATCTGTTTGATATTAATCGGAGTTCTGATTGCAGCAGTTATACTGACTAGAGAATCTGATGAAGAAGTTGAGAGAGACATATTCGATTATTGCCCAGCATGTGATGCTGAACTTGAAGATAACATCGACCGTTGTCCTTCGTGTTCATTCAACCTCAAGAAAGCAAGAAGTCAATTCCACGATTGTGAGTCATGTAAGGAATCTATACCTGACCTGCTATCGAATTGTCCTTACTGTGGTTCTTCACAAGACACATCAAAATACTTCGAGAAGCGTGAAAGAAGAGTTGTTGAGAAGAAGACAATCGCTCTTATAGAAGAAGAAGAAATTGATCCAGAAACTATTCATGCAGCCGGATATGAAGGGTTCGATGAAGCCATCAAAGAATTCGGTTACGATTCTGATGACTTAGAAGGTCATTGGGATGATAATATTGCGAAAGCGGAAGCTGAAGTTGAGGCGGCATATGACCGTAAAACAGCATCAGAAGAAGAAGTCGATATGGATGATGAAGAAGCCATGGCAACAGTCACTACTACTCTCAAAGGTATTGAAGAAACATTCGAAGGACATGATATTGATGCAATTCTGGCTGAAAGAGAAATCAAGGCTCACTTAGATGATGGTGAAGAATTGAGCGCTAGTGATGCGGAAATACGTGGCAGGTTATTCGAGATAACTGGCGAAGATGGAGTAATGCCTGGCGATGAAGTGAATATCGGAATGGGTATTCAGGACAGATCTCTAGCAGGTAACGCACTTCCAGAAGACGCCATGGATTTCTCATTAGGCGATGAGGCCGATGAGGTAAACCCGGTTGCTAAGGTAGCGGCTGAATCCAAGCGACGCCGAGGTGTAAGGCGCAAGTCAAAGCAGGCAAAGACTGCTGAATGTGGAGCATGTGGAGCAGACATTCCTGCTGATGCAAATGAATGTTCAACATGCGGTGCTAAATTCGAGTAATGATGCCTGTCAGTACTCACAGGGTTCGTCATTGCGGAAGCTCGGCTGACCCTCTTGACTTCATTCAGGCATGTTGGTCGAAACATTGGATGCCCTTCAAACCATCGAGGGGTGTGATTCATACAATGGTGCGCGGTCGGCAAGTGTGATGAGGCCCCGTCAAGCAATGTCATCTTTCATCATGTTGGCCATTTTAATGGGCTCAACTATGGGGTGCTTGGGTCTAGTTCCTGCTCGTGAATTTATGGAGAATTTGCGTGAAAGTCCTGAGATGATTAACATCGAAGAGAAAATAAATGTTGATCACGTATTCGTCACAGACCTACTTGATGTACAATCCTCAACAAGTTATACTGGTACCTTCGATTTTATGGTTGATTCTGATGTTACTGAAATAAGCGCATACATCACAGCTGCTATGGCATTAGACCTAATTCTACCAGTCCCAACCGAAGCAAGGTATGTGGAAGCAACGTTAACAGATGCTAATGGAAACCAAGTTTGGTATGAATTACTAACTGAAACCAAACGTCCAGCAGTTGCTACTTTCCAAGAACCTCTTTCTGAAGGTAAGTGGACTTTAGCAATAGATGCTAGAGTCTATGGGGAAGAAATTGGAAACTTGTACAAGGACTCATTTCAAGTTCTAATAAAAGTCGATAGAGAGTGTTGGCAGTATCCACCTGAAATTGGATGTTCATACGATTAATCAACTAAACTATCGCTACAAGCATAGCGCCTAGAACAACTTTGGCACTTGCCTTTCCGATTATGATTTCTCTGTGCTCCACCTTGTGTCATCAATCTTTGAATCTCTTTAATTGCTGAAAATAATAGGTGCTTATTTTCAGAATCCCATTGGATTGAGTGAAGGTTTTCTGAACCATATCTAAGAACTCCATATGGCGGTTTTCGACCGGTGGTAGACTCGACTAAATGCAAGTATGCAAGTAACTGCATCTTGTGAGATTTATGAGGGTGAGTCGGAATCTTACCAGTCTTTTGTTCGACAGGAATGAATTCACCATCCACAATAACAATCTGGTCCGGTCTTCCACGTAGCCCGCTCAGTCCATCTGCTAGGAGTCCTGCTGTAGCATCATCATCTGAATATGTAACCTCAACGTCATCGCTTATTCCTGCTTCAATTCTAGCAACCTCTAGGGCGTTATTTGCAAGCAATGCTCTTTGAAGTTGCCAGGATGCAAGAAGTGTCCAAAACATGGCCATAGCGACTAAAATGAAACCGGCTTGCTGCTTATCTGCAGCCCAGGTTAATCCTATCGCATGCAATCCGAAAATAGTTGCACCGATCAATAAACCAGCCTCAACTCTGCCTCCTTGTCCCCACCCTCCGATGAACTCGTAGGGTTGGAATGTTCGGGGAATCACATATTCATCCAAATTCTGAAGTTCATAAAATCCCTCAGAACCCTGAATCGGTAAGTCGAGCCATTTTCTCCAAGGAAGATAGATTGCAAAAAGCCCTACTCCTAGCCAAATTAATGCTAATAGTGCAAGGAACTTTGAGATGTCAACAGGAGTTCTTGTATCAGAGATATTAGAAAATATAAATGCATCAGAAATGAAAATAATAATTATTGCAAACCACCATGACCAAATTATCAAGGCCCTACGTAATTCATTTTGCTTTTCTTTGAATCCTTTGACTTTCTCATGAATCGCAGCATGTTTTTCTCTGCCTGTAGAAATGGCTTCTCCTCGTCCAGTATTACCATCTCGGGCTAATGACCAAGATAGTGGACAATAAGCATGTCTTTCCAAATCGCTAGCCGAAACATGTAGGGAGTTTTCATTCACATCACGCCAAAACCCATCATCGCTTTCTTCAGCGGTGTTTATTTTGGTTGATTCAGGCGCCATGAATGTCTCTCCCCATGTTAGCGTAAAAGTGAATTGACATCAAGGTTATGCTTGGTTGTCGAAACCCTCCTTCGCTACACTGCGTCTCTAAAGGGACATTACGCCCGACGAAGCGGTTATTTAGGGGTGGATGGTGGCCCGAATGCTGGAGTCAATGCTATGACTGAACTTCTCATCGACCGTGAGACCTACGAGACACATGCTGTGCACATTGGTACTCAGCAGAAGAGCGCCGATATGGCTCAATTTATTCAAGAGGTTCGCGCCGATGGATTGTACCTAATCGACATTGAAATCACAGATGGCCGTATTCGTGCTATCTCTCAATTCATAAACCGATACAATGCTTCTAACATAATGGTTGTCAGTGCTCGCCAATACGGCCAGCGCCCAGCCCGTAAGTTTGCAGAGGCAATCGGTGCTAGAGCAAGCGTTGGTCGTTTCATTCCAGGAAGTTTGACTAATCCGGCTCTACGTTCCTATGTTGAACCTGATATGCTATTCGTAACCGATCCAGCTGCAGACCAACAGGCACTTCGTGAAGCAGTAAATACTGGCCTTCCAATCGTTGGTATTTGTGATGCAAACAATAATCTAAGAAATGTTGATCTTGCACTGCCTGCAAATAACAAGGGACGTCGTTCTCTTTCTCTTCTATACTGGATTCTAGCACGTGAAGTTTTGAAAGCACGTGGAGAAACCACTGATGAGGCATGGGCTGAATCTCAAGACCTTGAAGACTGGGAATCTACATTCTGAGTAAAATGAACCCTTTGGGGTGATGATGGATGAATAATTTCATCTTACCCAAATCTGGCGAATGGGACGGTGAGGCTCGTCCATTATTTCTTGCCCCAATGTCTGGAGTAACGGATTTAGCATACAGACTCCTTGCAAAAGAGTGTGGAGCAGACTTTACAATTACTGAGTTCACTAACTCAACAGCATTGACCCGTGATGCAGCGACTTCATGGCGGAAGATGGAAACCTGTGATGCAGAGGACCCTTTCATTCCTCAGATATTTGGTGGGGTTACTGATGATATGGCTTTAGCCGCAGAACTACTTTCTGACAGTGCAGATATTATAGACTTGAATTTCGGCTGTCCTGCTCCCAAAATCACCAAGATTTGTGCAGGTGCGGCTTTGATGGGAGACCCACAAAACCTAGTGTCCATGTGTGAAGAGGTAGTTGACAGAGTCGACATTCCAGTTACTGCAAAGATGCGCCTAGGAACAGGGCAGGGGGATTTCAACGCAAAAGAAATCTGTCAAGACTTAGAACAAGTTGGAATTCAGCGTCTATGCGTACACGGTAGAACTCTCAAACAGAGGTATTCAGGAGTCGCAGATTGGGATTACATCACTAGTGTAGTAGAATCTGTTGAACTGCCAGTCATAGCAAATGGCGATGTCGTTGATTCAGATTCAGCCAGGGCTTGTCTAAGCCAAACTAACGCTTCGGGTTTGATGGTTGGCAGAGGTGCTATCGGTAGGCCCTCTGTGTTTGGCGATATAAAAGTAGGATTGGGTTGGATGGAGGAAGAAGATCTTCCTTGGATAGCAGCACATGATGGTAATTGGAAAAACCTCTCAGATGTATCGAAACAATTTGCAACTCGACGGTGGTGTTGGAATCGTTATATTGAATTGGCTAGAGAAACAACTGGTCTAGAACTGAAATCAATGCGAGGGCATGCAGTCTCATTCACTAAGGGTCTGCCTAGTGCTAAGAAAATTCGAAGTATTATGCATGGTAAAACTACAAAAGAGGAATTTGCAGCAGCCACTAGTGCTTTTCTGGCATCTAACTAATTAAGAAAATAGAGGATAAAGGTAGTTTTGTCTAGTTCCCATTACATATCCATCTCGGATTCCATATCTTGATTATATCCGGATTTGGGAGATGTAGAATTGAACCACATACTCATTTCGTGAGCGTCATCCCATAATCCAATCCTTGCGGAAATAATGGTGTTATTATCTATTAGCAACATGTGAGGGATTGAAGTTACAGATAAATTTTCAGATAACATTGGTGCATGCAAGAATGGACGATATACCGAGCGATTAATCTCGTTTTCAATCATTAGTACCCATTCTGTCATATTCGAACTATCATTACCAGCTTGTTTATTGAAAACAAGTAAGTGCTCTGACATAATAGATCGGTCAAGAGCATCTATTGTTGATTTGCAATGTGTGCACCATGATGCCGAAAAATAAGCGACCCAACGTCCGCTATCATTTGCAGAAGTTTCATTCCAATGTGTTCCGTCTTGATCTTCAAATTCAAAACTTGGGAATATGCAACCTACGTGCCATTCAGGCATATTATCTTCAGAGCAAATTTCAATCTGTTCTCCTGACACATCGATTACCTGCTTTTCGTCAGGTTCTATACACCCAGATAGGCTGCTTACAGAAAATAAAACAGCAAGAACACATGATATTAGTTTGTTAATTGGAATCACCTTAGGTCTGATGTTTTAATTCACAATGTCAAACCGTATCAATCTATGGACAAGGAGTCAAAACTAATCCATTTGACTTTGTTAAAGGAATATCAACAGGTCTCTTTTTTGCTGCATTTACAGCATAGTTTGCGGGCTTCTAATTTACAACAGTAGTTGGTTCTGAAACTACTCTGTAACAATAGGGGTCTGCTCGATCATTTCAGGAGTACGAACAAATATCATGTGAAGAGCAATTCCAACAGGCATCAGCATTACTCCAAAGAATACTGTTGACGCGGTGACCCAACGTGGGCTATCTTGTTCCATACACCGCTTCCACATCCATCTAGTGACAAAGATGTCTCCTGCTACCATGTGGGCCCAGGCTGCCGAAGCACCGGCCTTTGAGCCCATAATTTCAGCAAGTCCGTCAAGAATTCCGGCTGGGTTGATGAAATCTTTGGACAAATCGATCAGTCCTTGCGGAGATGAGATGGTGATGGCCCACCAGATTAGAATTGGGCCTAAGAAAAACCATGGTCCGTGCATTAATTTCTTGGTTAATTCATGGTCAGGAATAACTAGCATTGCAAACCAAAATGGGCCTACCCACATTGTGGATAAGAAAAACGAGTAATCATAGACGTCCATGACCATTGGTTTTATCAGGTAGCATTTAGTATCTCGTTTTACCACAGATTTCTTTTCGAATAAAGACTATCCAAAGTTTATTTCGATATTTCCATCTTTAAGACGGGTATCATATACCTTCAAATCTTTTTGCCGACTCATCTTTCCAACCAACTTCCCGTAAGGTGGAAACAGGGGGAAAGGCGACCACTCTACAAGTTCACCATCATCGATTTTGTGAGTGGTTTGGTGGAGTGGGCATCTAATACATCCGTCCTTGACTTTTCCACCATAGGCTAGTGGCCATCTCATATGACGGCATAGCGCTTCTGTCGCAAAATAACCATCTTCTGTCTGGCCAACAAGAACCATTTTCTTACCGACAGTTCGCATTTTCTTTTTTCCTGGTTTCAATTTACTTTGTTTAATTGCAATATGCCACATCAATTATTCACCTCAAGCTAATACTTCGGACATTCCACCATCAAGATGCATTACTTGTCCTGTAAAATTATCTGGAGCATCAGTCAACAACCAGTGTATGCTGGATGCGATTTCTTCGGCTTGGTTAATTCTCTTCAATGGAATTTTCTCGGCAGATGCCTCCCTCATGGCATCCGATCTTAGGATAGTGGACGCTAGTCTGGTATCGGTAAGACCCGGTGCAACTGCATTCACTCTTATTCCTCTCTTTGCATATGTTGCAGCAGCAGAACGAACCATTGCTTCAACCCCACCCTTGGCAGCTGCTATTGCTTCATGATTCACTAGTCCCAGACTTCCAGCAACACTTGATGTGAAGACCATTCTTCCTCCGCCTGATTTTAGCATACATTTTCCTGCCATAGACAGAGTTAGAAATGCACTGGTTAGGTTTGTTCTGATTACTTCCTCGAATGCTTCTAGTTTCAGGGCATGGGGTGGTCTAATCACGATTGAACCAACAAAATGGGCAACTCCTGAGATCTGTCCTTCACCGTTTGTTAACGCTGTTTCTAACGCAGATGAAACAGAATCTTGGTCTAGGGCATCTCCTTGTACTAATTTGGCCCCCATGGCAACTAAATCTTGAACACGGGAAACATCTCTTGCCAATAATGTGACATTATTCCCATCACTGAGCAGACGCTTGGCAGTTACAATCGCTATGTCGCTACTTCCGCCAACTAACAAATATGATTTTGACATACATCGAACTCAATGAAATGATATTTATATTGATGTTCGTATTCAATGAAAAGAAAATGTCTTGGACATTAACATAACTTCATAAGTAAACTATCTAAATTTACATTCAGAGTTGGAACAATGAATATCGGGATATTTGATAGGGCTGTCAGGTTGTTAACTGGATTAGGTGTTGTAATGTTCGACTATATTGCAAGTGCTAGTTGGGAAATTTTATTCCTTGCGTTCGGTACCTGGAGCGTATTGACTTCTGTATTTGGCTGGTGCCCGTTCTACAGGGTTTTTGGAGTGAACACATGTCCAACTACTTTCAGTACTAATCAAGAAGTTGCAACATTAGAATAATCTACGATTCCACCCCAAAGTGTAGTTTTTTTGTTGACGATTAGATTATTCTAAAATCTCACTTGTCTTTGCAATGAATGTAACTGCACTATAATCTTCAACTGCAATTATGCCTCGAATGTTATGTATGTCTCTCAGGATATCGGTGGGCGGTGCCACTTTTATTCGGCTTTGATGGATTTTTATAAGATTCCCGGGAGCAGCATTTACTCCACCTTCAGGAAGCCATAACCCAATCGCTCCAATTTCGTGATGGTGAGAAATAATTAGATTTCTTCCACTATCATCTTCGTCCACTCTCAGTACTACCAAAGGTGAATCCATTGGAACTAATCTGGATGCATCTTGCCATTCAGTCCAAGTTTCATCTAATGGCTTTGAAAGTTCAACAGTGCGTTGGTCGATATCTGAAATCTTGGCTGCAAATTTATTTGACGCTTCTAGCGATATATCATTCAAGCCATCTAGTAATTGTCTAAGTCCTTCATATTGGGATAGTTCTTTTTCGTTCGATGCTGAATTTGCCAAAAGTAAAACTTCAGCTAGCCCTTCCAATTTGTCGTTTTGTCCTGACTCAATAGCACACTCCATTGCTTCATCCAATACTTCAATCGCTAATGCAGGGCAATCAATTGCTAGTAAAGAGTTCCCAATTTCAGTTAGAACCAGGGTGGACTCGACCTGATCTTCGCTTACAATAGCAGTTGCAGCATCAAGATGAGATTTGGCTAAATCATCATCTCCAGTTAGATGACGAGAAATACTTGCTAGTACAATATGGCCTAAACGATTAATTCCAATAATCTGGCTTTGCCTGTCTGCTGTTTCAAATAACATTGCTGCGCGATGCCAATTGTTCCCTGCTAACGCCAGTAAACCTAATTGATGCATAGCCCTCATTTCAGCTCCAATATCATCAACAAGAGTAGCATTGAATAGTGCACGAGAAAGATGTAGTCGAGATAATCTAAGGTTACCAGACATCTTTGCTAACATCCCTAAAGCTGATTCCATACGATACAGATATCCTGCCATTGCTCTATGTGCAAGTTCTGCCATCTCTTCTCCGAGAGGGGCTAGTCCAAATCCGGTTATTTCCAAAACTTCACTAAGCAAATTTACAGAAGCATCGTATGTTTGATTGATATCATCAGAAGTACCTCCTGAAGTCATCTTTGAAAGGTGTTCATCCAATTGTAATACAGGAGCACAAATTTCAGGTAAAGGTCCCAATTGGTTAAGCATCGATTTCTTGACTTTTTCACAACGTATTGAACGGATTAATGCAGAAATCAATTTGCTTTCATCCGATGAAGCAACTTCGTCAGTATCCTCAACCGAAGCCACACGTGAAGACAGTAATGAATCAACCATCCAAGTTAATTTTGCTTGGATATCATACTGTCCAGCCCTACTAATCGCATACCGCATCTCAGCGGCTCTGACTCTGCGAGAGAGGCTTCGAAGCCTTGCTCTTTGACCTTTATTTCCCGAATCTGCAAGTCGCTGTAAGAAAGTAGACGGGGGGCATGTTTCAAAATTTAGATTCGCTTTTTCACCGGTAGTAGTCATCTTGTAATCATCGGAAACAAGAGTTACTTTTTTCCCTTCATGGGCAAGTTTAGACCCCAAAATCATCAAAGACAAATCGACATCTTGAGGTGATGCTTTCTCGCCAATATGTTGTGCAAGGGCTCTAACTTCGGCCTCGTCAATCGTTACTGTTACGAGAAGTTCTCTAAATTCGTCCAGCAAATTTGGTTGTTCTGGCCACCTCTGAAATCGTACGGTTTTGATCTCACTATGGACTCCTGGAGTGACATACAGAGCAGTGTCACCAGACAATAATACGTTCTTTAGGTCATTAAGGAAGTTATCGGGGGCCATCGAGCCAACGTGAATGAAGCAATTGGAATCAACTACCCACACGTTGGACATGTGCCGCGATAAATAGCGCTATTAGTTTGTCTTACCGCCTATATTGAACGGAATTACTCTGGCGATTCATTATGCGAAGAGTTGAGTTTCCTTTCAAACCAAATAGGGCCGCCAGGTGGAATTGCAGCAAGCATTCCTTTGATTGCTAGGCTCATACTCATCCTTCCTTGACGTTGCTCCCACCATACCAGGACGATGTATAGAATGAATAAACCACCATGAATCGGGCCAATTATTTTGACTAAAATCTCATTTCCACCAATATATTTCAAAGGCATTGCTATGAAAAATAGTGAGATGGTCGAAATCGTTTCGAGGATGCCAGAAACTCTAAAAAAACTCATCATCATGCTTCCACCATTGGTCTAGACGAGCCACATGATGGGCACAATTGTTCGTCTGAATCAGCGTAATCATGGTTACATGCTGGGCAAGAAGATGCCAAGACAAGTTCACCAATCGCTGAAATTCGTTCACCAACAAGTGATAGTTTTCCACTCTCTAATTCTCCTACAGAGTAGCGTCCAGGTCCGCCCATTTGTGTCAAAATATCTGGTGGAAGAGTCACAGTACCCATCTCATCAACGATCAATTCTCTACCTTTAGATAGGTTCTCGATATCGAGGTCTGTTCCATGCTCTGCAACAAATCTACCATCTCTTAATTCTAAAGAGCGGTCTGCAAATGCAGCTACTTCCTTAGAATGAGTCACAAGCAAGAATGCAACATTTTGATTGTCATGCAGGTCTTTGAACAGTTTGAGAACTTCTCTACTGGTAATCGGGTCTAATGCTCCAGTTGGTTCGTCTGCTAAAATTAGACGTGGGTTAGTAATCAAAGCACGAGCGATTGCTACACGTTGTTGTTCCCCCCCAGATAGCATAGATGGTAACCCCTTAGCACGATGCGCAATCCCTAATTCAGTCATCAATTCTAATGCTCTTCTCTTTGCTTCCTTTGGTGCAACTTTCTGATGACGTAGTGGCTGTGCAACATTGTCTAAAGCGCTTAGATGAGGTAGTAAGTTTCCTTCTTGGAAAATGAACGAAACGGTCTTTTGGCGAAGTTCAACCAGTTCTAGTCCTGTCAACCGAGTCATATTTTTCCCGTCTAAAGATACTTTACCCGCACTAGGTTTCATCAATCCACCTAGGCATTTCAATAGTGTCGATTTACCGGAACCAGATGGTCCCACTACGGCAACTGCTTCGCCTTCTTTGACATTTACATGTATGCCTCTTAGAGCAACTACGTTACCATCTTCTGCTTTAGATTCGTATACATGATACAGAGATTCCGCTTCAAGGATTGTAGGTTTGTCAGACATCTTCACTCCCCCTTCAGAACGCTAGCAAGATCTGAGCGCAGCGCTTTGCGCGTTGTTACCAATAGGGCGGTTACTACCGCTAGGAACACAGCACCGACGACTATGGCCAATTCGAACCACGGCCATACCAGTTCCCTATTTATCGCAGAAGTTGTATCAGAACCTAGTATTTGGAATATGAATCCAAACACATTGAATAATCCGTTGAATGATAGTGCTAATCCCATTCCGAGAAGGATTCCTAGTGCCATTGAAACCATGACAATTGAAAGAATCTCGAACAGTACTAGACGAATGATTTGGTTAGGACTGGCACCTATTGCTTGGAGTACTGCCAATTCTTTCTGCCTTTGACTGAGTACGAGTGACAAGAATACGAATGCTGAAGCGACTGCAGCAACACTTGCTACGATGAATTGTAGCGAAAGAAGACCAGGAGTTCCAAAGATTAGACCACCATTTCTTTCAACAGCATCGTGAGCGGTTTCCCAGTCGATCGAACTGTTGAATCTTTCATCAGCTTCAATATTAATTTTCAAAGCAGTTAGGTCTTCACCTTCGATTCCGTCTACCTTCACAATCCAAGTGCTTGCGAATAAGTTGTCAACTCGGCTGTCTCCAACCAAATCTCTGTAACTTTCTTCTCCAATGATAATACTAGATGACATCACAGTGGACGGAACACCTGGAACAAACTCATGAATTCCAATATATCTCATTGTAGTATTATGCTCTACTACATTGAAAGTCATACTACCATTTGAAAATCCGAAAATCTTCTCTTCCCAAATGAAATCGATAACAGCAGTATCACTACTACTTTCATCCAGTAAGATATCCCCATAATCATCTCCTCCTCTTCTTCCTGAACCCCAAAGGTCCATTGCATAAGCAGCGTCTTCACCAGCTGAGAAGCCTCTATCTTGGTAGGCATCTAATGCTTCTGAGGTGTCATCTCCGGGAATTGCTTGAGGGAACCATCGCAAAATATCTTCACCTTCATTCAATAAAACATAGGTGGTGATACTTTCTCCACCTTCGGGTGTCAAAGACATCGTTGGAACGGTAACAGCCATTGCTGTAACTTCTTGATTGCTAATCTCCTCAATCATTAATTCGACTTCGGCTGCTGTAACATTTTCATTGGTTACAACTTGTAAATCACTGCCCACCTGTAAATCGGCTGTTACTTCATCAA
>MDSY01020594.1_pt1 | contig 27356 bp, 21 predicted proteins | sample 811131 | NCBI WGS metagenome assembly MDSY01 (sample SAMN05326643, study PRJNA326480) | marine metagenome | isolation source: seawater | place: Atlantic Ocean: South West | collected 2010
CTTGTAGAGACATACTTACCTGGGAAAGAATATAGCGTAGGAATATTTCAAGATAGTTTTACTGGTGATTTAAAGGCTATGCCAGTAGAAATAATTATAAAGAAAAATATTAACGGTCATTGTATACTTGATTTTGACGTCAAAAAAGATGATGAGGAAAAGGTAATTGCAGTTACTGATATTAAAATTTTTAAAAAACTTTCTAAACTTGCAAAAACATCTTTCAAGGCTCTGGGTGGAAAATCTTTGGGTAGAATAGATATTAAAATGAACCACCTCGGCATTCCTCATTTTATGGAAGCTAATCTGATGCCTGGTCTTCGAAAAGGATATTTTTACAGATCATGTGTGCTAAACCTTAACATGAATTACGAAGAAATGATTTTTAGTATTGCCAATACAGGACTTTCATCACATTAAAAAATATATTTATCTATTAAATAAATTAAAAGACCCACTGCAATTCCTACAAGTATCCAAAAGTAATTTTCTTTCATCTTAGTTAACAAATTTAGCCAAATTTGGCTTAAAGTAATTTGGTCCCTTCATTACCTTTCCTTTTTCATTATAAATCGGCTTACCATCATCACCTAGTTTACTCATATTAGAATTTTGAACTTCTTCAAAACATTTATCCAAGTTAATGCCAAATGCGTGTCCTGCTCCATAAGTAACATAAAGTATATCGGTCAAAGCGTCTGCTACTTCTTTTAAGTCTTTTTGTTCGATCGCTTCCTTAAGTTCCATTAATTCCTCGTGAATTAATTCGTATCTAAGTTCAACTGTCTTTTTCTCAGGAAGAGCTGGTTTATCTTTAATTTCTTGACCAAAAGTCTTCATAAATTTTTTAACACTATTGAAATTGCTCATTTAATCTCCATTTGTAAATTGTAGTACTTTAAAACCAAATGTATTATAACAGAGAAACAACTATGAAATATAGAATAGAATTCGATAGTATCGGAAAAATAAAAGTTCCTGGTGATAAGTATTGGGGAGCCTCAACAGAGAGATCAAACAAGTATTTCGATATTGGTGATTTTTTAGTTAGACCTGTTGTAATTCATTCTATTGCAGTTGTTAAAAAAGCGGCGGCAATAATTAATTCAAAAAATAAAGATTTAGATTCTAGACTTGCTAAATTTATTATTCGTGCATCTGAAGAAGTCATGAAAGGAAAACTTGAAAGTCATTTTCCGTTAAAAGTTTGGCAGACTGGATCTGGAACGCAATCAAATATGAATGTTAATGAAGTAATTGCTAATAGAGCGATTGAGATGATGGGTGGTAAATTGGGGTCGAAAAAACCAGTACATCCAAATGACCACGTAAATAAATCTCAATCTACTAATGATGTTTTTCCAACAGCAATGCATATTGCTATAGCTATTAAAGCAAGGGAAAAATTATTACCATCTCTTAGGTTATTAGAAAAAGAACTTGCAAAAAAGTCAAAGGAATTCAAAAATATAGTTAAAGTTGGTAGAACACATTTACAGGACGCTACACCATTGACCTTGGGACAAGAATTTTCTGGATATCACTCTCAAATTAAAAAAAGTATCGGAAGAATTGAAATAGCATTAAAAGAAATTTATTATTTAGCTCAAGGCGGTACGGCAGTTGGTACAGGCTTAAATACAAAAAAAAATTTTGATAGAAAAATTATTAAAGAAATAAGTAGAATTACTAAAATCCCTTTTAAAGTGACTGAAAATAAGTTTGCAGCATTAGCAGCACATGATGAAATTGTAAATTTTTCGGGTTCACTGAATACAATGGCTGTTAGTTTGATGAAAGTTGCAAATGATATAAGGTTTTTAGGATCTGGACCTAGAGCTGGCTATGGAGAATTAATTCTTCCAAGTAACGAGCCTGGTTCATCTATTATGCCAGGCAAAGTAAACCCGACACAATCTGAAGCAGTAACAATGGTTTGTGTGAAAGTAATTGGTAATCATAACGGCATAACAATGGCTGGGTCTCATGGACATTTTGAGTTGAATGTATTTAAGCCTTTAATTATACATAACATTCTTCAATCAATTGAATTGATGAGTGATTCAGCTAAAACATTCGCTCTTCATTGCGTAAGAGGAATTAAAGCTGATAAAAAAAGAATTAAATATTTGCTAGATAATTCTCTAATGTTAGTAACGGCACTAGCTCCTAAAATAGGTTACGATAAAGCAGCTAATATTGCAAAATCAGCACATCGAAAAGGGACTACACTCAGAGAGGAAGTAATTTCCTCAAAAATTATTAGTGAAAAAGATTATGATAAATTGATGAATCCTATGCTAATGACAAAACCAAAATAAGACTATTGGTAAATTTTCTGGGCAAATATTTTAATATTTTTTAATTTAAATAAATTCAAAATATTATTATTAATAATCAAAGTTTCTATAACGTTTTTAAAATAATTTTTATCATCTTCACTAGCCACATAGTCTTTATTCACTGAAATTTTAGTGAAATTAATTTTATTAGAAGATAAATTTAAAGAGCCTTTTGCTAATATCTCTAAAGGTTTTGTATTATCTGACGATGGTAATCCAAACTTTTTAAAAAATGTTCTTCTATTAAGGATGTTTGAAAGAATCTCAAAGTTAAATCTTTTGAAATTTCCATAATTAGTTGTAGTTCCTTTGATGGTAAAACTTCCATTATTAAATTCAAATAAGCTATCATCTATATTAATATTTCCATTTTCAAAAATAAATAAAATCTTAACACTTTCTAAGAAATTATTTTTAAATTTATTTTCATTAAAGGTTATTTTTAATTTTCCATTTGTAACAGAATTTATATTAGACAGTCCTTTAAAATAATAATTAGAATAACCGCTAAGTAAATTTGATACATTTTTTAAATTTTTAATATCTAAATTTATATTGAAGTCAAAGTATGGGGATAATTTGATTATTCCATTAAACGATGTATTGATTTTAGAGTTTGAAAAGTAAGATTTAAATATCTCAAAAACCTTGTCTTTTTTAAATTTAAATTTAATAATATTTCCTAGTATTTTAGACTCAAGACTACCTCCATAAGATTTTAAATTACTTTCTTTGTCAAAAATAATATTTATATTTGCCCCCATCGATGGAACAATCATAAACAATTTTTTATCTTCAAATTTATTTAAAAACTTAAATTCTATCTTTTCTCCATTTAATAATCCTTTTAACCTTAAATCATTTTTATAATTATTGAAATTTACATTGCTTATTTTAACTAGCTTTTCTTTATCATTTTTTATAATTAATGCACTATTTTTAATTAAAATAGTTTTTTTAATTTTATTAATATTATTTAGTAATTTTTTTAACTTATTTATCTCAACATTAATTACTGAATTATCTAACTTAATTACTTTAATATTAAGGTTTTGATTTCTATAAAGTTCCGTTAGTTTAATGATTAATGTAAGACTATTTGTTTCTGCATAACCATTATTGTCTTTAAAATTTAAACTAGTTTTTTCTATAATTATTCTTGGTGTAGGAAAGATCGAATAAGAGATTTTAGAGTACTTTGTTAACTCAATACTGTAATTGCTCAATAATGACCTTGTTATTATTTCTTTTTTTTTTGATAAATCAAAAGTCTTTGGGATTATAAGGTAAATTGAAAAAACAATCACACTAATCAAAAGTAGGTATTTTAAAAATAAAAAAGTGTTAATAATATTTTTTATAGCAACATAATATTTATTATTTTTGAAATTTATTAAATTTGTAAAATATTTTTTTGTTTTAATAATCATTTTTTAGATTATAACAATTAATATATTGTGAAGTTTAGGCATTTATGAATTCTATAAATAAATTATTAGAAGATTTAAACAAGGAACAAAAAGAAGCTGTGCTAAGCACGGAAGGACCAAACTTAGTGGTTGCAGGAGCCGGTTCTGGAAAAACAAGAGTTTTAACAACAAGGCTTGCGCATATTATTAATGAAAAAAAGGCCTGGTCTAGTCAAATTCTTTGTGTAACTTTTACTAATAAAGCAGCTAAAGAAATGCAAAAAAGAGTGATGAATTATGTGAGTAACCCATCTAACTCTGTGCCATGGCTTGGGACGTTTCACTCCATAAGTGTTAAATTTTTAAGAAGACACGCAGAGGCTCTTGGATTTAAAAGTAATTTTACAATTTTAGACACGGATGATCAAAAAAAATTAATAAGAAAAATTATTAAAGCAGAAGATCTAGATGCCAAGAAATTCTCTCCTCAACTAATCATGTATCATATCGATAAATGGAAAAATAAAGGGTTATTGCCAAATAACGTCAAATTAGAGAAATCAAATTTTTTAGAAAAATCAATATTGAAAGTTTATGAAATTTACCAAAATAAAATTAAAGACCTTAACGCTTGTGACTTTGGAGATTTAATTCTTTATTGTGTAAAACTCTTCGAGGAACATCAAGACATAAGAAAAATTTATACAAAGAATTTTAAATATATTTTAGTGGATGAATATCAAGATACTAATTTCATTCAAAATAAATGGCTAAATCTTCTTGTAAATGAAAATCAAAATATTTGCTGCGTGGGAGATGACGACCAATCTATTTACAGTTGGAGAGGAGCTGAAATTAAAAATTTTTTAACTTTTGATAAAATATATAAAAATTGTAAAGTATTTAAGCTAGAGCAAAACTATAGATCTACCAAAAACATATTAGAAACAGCTTCCTCTTTAATTTCAAACAACACAAACAGGGTTGGAAAAAATTTATGGTCTTCTGCTTCTCAGGGAGAGTTGGTAAAATTAAATTGCTATCAAAGTGGAAAAGAAGAAGCTCAGGGAGTTAGTGATATTATTGAACATAAATTAAAGAAAAAATATTCATTAAACAATGTTTCTATTTTAGTAAGAGCAATTTATCAAACTAGAGAATTTGAAGAAAGATTTTTGAAAGTTGGTATAGGCTATAGGGTGCTAGGTGGCACTAAGTTTTATGAAAGAGCAGAAGTTAAAGACGCTGTCTGCTATTTAAGAATAATTTCACAAAAATATGATGACTTAGCATTAGAGAGAATTATAGGCGTTCCTAGAAGAGGTATTGGGGAAAGCACTTTAAATCAAATTTTCTCATTTAGCAGTAAATATAAGTTATGCTTAGAGGACGCAATAATAAGAAAATTAGAATTAAATGAGTTTAAACCTAAAATCAAAAATGGCTTGTCCCAATTAATTAATATGATTCATAAATGGAGAGAAGATTCTAAGAAAACAAAACATTATGATCTTTTAAAATTAGTTCTTGATGAATCAGGCTATTCTTCAATGTTAAAAGATAAGAAAGATTTAGAAAATGAAAATAAGTTAGAAAATTTGAAAGAACTATTAAGAGCTATGCAAGATTATGATAATTTACAAAGTTTCCTGGAACACGTTGCATTAGCAACATCAATAGACCAAGAGTGGGAGGGAGCTAAAATAAATTTAATGACTATGCACGCTGCAAAAGGGCTAGAATTTGATGTAGTTTTTTTACCTGGTTGGGAAGAAGGTTTGTTTCCTCATCAAAAATCACTTGAGGAAAAAGGAGATCTCGCCTTAGAAGAGGAAAGAAGATTAGCTTACGTTGGTATTACGAGGGCAAAAAAAGAAGCATATTTATCTTTTGCGATGAAAAGAGCATATCATGGCGACTGGATGGACGCATTACCATCAAGATTTATAAATGAAATTCCAGATAATAGCGTGGAAAAAAATGAAATTGAGATTGAAAGAAACATGGATGAATTTGAATTTAATCAAGATAACTCTATAGAGTTTGATGATGAATACCGAAGTCCTGGCTATGAAAGATTTAAAAAGAATAAAGCACTAAAATGGAAAAAATAAATAAATTTAAAAAGTTAATAAATGATTTAGATTTAGATGGATATTTGATACCAAAAAATGATGAGTTTTTTAGTGAATACACTCCTTTTTATAAAGATAATCTTAAATTTATTACAAATTTCTCTGGCTCCTATGGCTTTGCTATAATTCTGAAAAAGGAAAATCTTTTATTTGTTGACGGCAGGTATACTCTTCAAGCTAAAAAAGAAAGTGGTAAAATTTTTAAAATATTTACCATGCCTGGACAATATCCTTCTGATGTTTTGAAAAAAAGAAGATTAATTATTGGATTTGACCCAAAAATTCATACTGAGCATATGCTATTTTATTTTTTCAAAAAAACTAATTGTAAGCTAATACCTGTAAAGAATAATTTGATAGAACAAATACGACCAAACATTACTAAAACCAGATCTAAAAAATTTTTTTTTCTAAAAAAAAATGTAACTGGAATGACTTACGATATTAAGATCAAAAAAGTAACTAGATTATTAAAAGAGTCCAAAATTAATTTACAATTCATTACCGCTCCTGAAAATATTGCCTGGTTGCTAAATATTAGAGGAGGCGACTCTAACTTTTCACCAATACCTAATAGTTATGTACTTTTAGATAGTAATAAAACAAATTTTTTTTGTGATCTAAATAAGTTGAATAAAAAGATAAAATATTTTTTAAAAAATATAAATATAATTGATATAAATAAAACTGTTATTTTTTTAAAAAAAATTAAAAATAAGAGAATTCAAATTGATAATAAATCTTGTTCATTAGAATTCAAAGATATTTTAAAAAAAAATAATATTCTTATAGAAACTATTGACCCTATTTACTTACTTAAATCTATAAAAAATAAAGTCGAAATTAAAAATACTATTACATCCCATATTTATGACGGAGCAGCACTTACAAAATTTTTAATTTGGGTAAAAAAAAATTATGAGAAAAAAAATATTACTGAAATAAGCGCACAACAAAAACTATTAGATTTTAGAAAAAAAAACAAAACCTTCAAAAATTTAAGTTTTCCTTCAATATCAGGAGCGGGTCCAAATGGTGCTATAATTCACTACAAAGCTACAAAAAAAAATAACAGAAAATTGAAAAACGGAGATCTATACTTAATTGACTCTGGTGGACAATATAATTTCGGAACAACAGATGTGACTAGAACAATTTCACTTAAAAGTAATAATAAAAGAATAAGAGATATTTTTACAAGAGTTCTAAAAGGACATATTGCAGTTTCTAATTTTAAAATTAAAAATAACACAACTGGATCAAAAGTCGATAATGCTGCTAGAAAAGCACTTAAAGAAATAAATTTAGACTATCCACATGGAACTGGGCACGGTGTTGGCTATTTCTTAAATGTACACGAGGGCCCTTGTGGAATATCAAAGGGAAATAAAACCAAATTTCTAGAAGGAATGATTATTTCAAACGAGCCAGGGTATTACGAAAATAATAAATTTGGTATCAGAATTGAAAATTTAATTATGGTTAAAAAGAAAAATCAAACTACTTTTTTTGATGAACTTACCCTTGCTCCGATAGACAAAACTTTAATAGAAAAAAAACTTTTAAATCTGAACGAAATTAAATGGTTAAACAACTATCATTTAAAAGTTTTTACCTCACTTAAAAAATTCATGAATAAAGAAGAGCTTAACGTACTTAAGAATTACTGTTCAAATATCTAGAATTTGATACCACTCTTTTTCATTAATAATTCTTACGTTTAATTCTTTAGCTTTTTCTAGCTTTTTTTTAGTTGGTTTGGAGTCGCCCACTACTAAGAAATCTAACTTTTTTGAGATCGTACCCAGAACTTTTCCTCCATTTTTTTCAATTAGCGATTTTGCTTCCGACCTACTAATTTTTTTAAATCCACCTGTAAACATTAATGTTTTGTTACTTAGCTTTCCCTCTTTATTTGCTAGTTTGAAATTTTCTATATCTAAAACATCTATTAAAGTTTTGACTACTTCAATATTTTTTAAATTTGCAAAAAAACTTTCTATTGATTTGACCTGTGTTTCTCCAATACCATCTAGATCAGTTAAGGTCTTTAATATACCTATTCTTTTATTTTGAATAAATATATTTGAAAAACTATTAATAGTAATAAAAAACCCAGCTAAAATTTTTGCATTTTCTTGACCGATGTGTCTGATACCGATTGAGTAAATAAACCTATTCAAACTGATTCTTTTGGCTTTATCTACTGCTTCTTTTAAATTTTTAATTGAAAGTGTTCCCCAGCCTTCTAATTCATTAATTTTCTCATACTCTAGTTTAAATATGTCTGAAGGCTTTCTAATTATTTTTAAATTCCAAAATTGATCAATAACTTTTTTCCCCAAACCTTCTATATTGAAAGCCTCTTTAGAAACAATATGTTTTAGTTTTTCTTTAGCTATAAAACTGCAATCATAACCTTTTAAACATCTTCTAACTGCATCTTCTTTATTAGTGTTGATATTAACTTCTTTTTTAGTCTGTGATCCGCATAAACATTTTTCAGGAAAAATAAATTTTTTACTTGCCTTTGTTCTTTTTAGTCTATCAACTGAAACTACTTGAGGAATTACATCGCCTGCTCTCTGAATAGTTATTGTGTCACCAACTCTAATATCTTTTCTATTTATTTCATCCTCGTTATGCAAAGTTGCATTCGAAACGACCACCCCTCCTACAGTTACTGGCTCAACTTTAGCAACCGGTGTGATAGCTCCAGTTCTTCCTACTTGAATAATAATGTCCTTAATTGTAGTTATTGCTTGTTCAGAGGAAAATTTATATGCAGTTGCCCACCTAGGAGAGCTTGAGGTGTTGCCTAATCTAGTTTGAAGTTGTAAATCATTAACTTTATAGACCAAACCATCAATATCATAATCTAAAGAAGATCTTATTGATTCTATAAATTTATGTTGTTTTTCAATTTGATTCACCCCAATGACCAATTTATTGTTTGGATTTACATTAAACCCCCACTTTTTTAATTGATTAATAAATTGTGATTGTTTTTTAAATACCATTGGTTCAATAACTCCAAAGCCATATGCAAAATACTTTAGGGGTATTTTTGCAGTAATGTATGGATTTTTTTGACGCAAAGATCCTCCGGCTGCATTCCTAGGGTTAGCAAAATTTTTACTTATATTTATAAAATCTTTTTTTCCTATATAAACCTCTCCCCTAATTTCAAGTAATGAAGGGATATTTTTATCTTTAATTATTTTTGGAATTCCACCTATGGTTTTAAGGTTCTGCAGTATGTTCTCGCCTACCACGCCATCTCCCCTAGAAAGTCCTTTTTTTAAAATACCATTCTCATAAATTAGCGATGCTGAAATACCATCTATTTTTGGTTCAGATAAAAGCTCAAAATTAATATCTTTAGTGTTGAGAAAATTTCCTATTTTACTTAAAAAATCTTTCATGTCATTTGAATTAAATGCATTAGACAGTGACAACATTGGGCGTAGATGTTTTATTTTTTCAAATTTATTTGATGGAGTAGATCCGATTAGACTAGTAACAGATTTTTTTTTACCTAAAAAATTATATTTTTTTTCTAGGGATAATAGCTGAACTTTTAATTTATCATATTTTGAGTCCGTAATAATAGGATTATCATTATTGTAATATAACTTATTATGTTTTTCTAATAATTTTCTTTTTTGATTGTAGTTTTTTATTATATTTTCTTTCTCTTTTACCATTTAGTTATTTTTTTAATAGTTCTTGTGATTAAGCCGTTTTTTTTTATATTTTCTTTACTATTTTTTAATTTTGGAATTTTATAATCTTTATTTAAAATTTTATATGACTTTTCATACCAGGCACTTGAATTGTAATTATATCCTAACAAAATAGCAGCGGACTTTGCTTCTTCTTCCAGGCCTATTTTGTAGTAAATTTCTACTAATCTATGAAGCGCTTCTTCAATAAAAATAGTTTCACTATATTTGTTAACTATAACTTTCAGTCTATTAATAGCAGGTATCCATTTTTGTGATTTTATATAATATTTTGCAACATACAGCTCTTTAGCTGCTAACTGATTGTTTACAAGATCTAGTTTAAATTTTAAGTCTAATGCATATTCTGTATTAGGAAATTTTTCTAAGAATATATTAATTTTTTCTCTAGCCATAAGCAGAGGTGCAACATCTTTTTTTTCGTCAAGAATTTGCTCATAAATAGAAACAACTATTAGATAATTTGCGTATGGAATATTTTTATTTGCCGGATATGTAACAATGAATTTTTCTAAATTCAACATCGATTCTTCATAAAAATTAATAACATAAAAACAATAAATTGCCATTAAGGAAGCTTTTGCTGAATATTCTATAGTTGGAAGAATATTTTCTGCTTCTAAGAATTTTTTAGATGCAAAAAAATAATCACCTTCTGACATAGCATTCACTGCTTCCATATAAACTTCTATAGATCTTTCTTTTTCAACCGGTATGTTCAATTTAACTTCATCTTTTGAACAAGATAAAACAAAGAAAAGTATTAAAGATAAATTAATTAATTTTCGATACATTAAGAATACATATCAAAAAAATTTAATTAGGTAAATTTTAGTTTTGATTAAGCGTTAACTGCTATCTTATTTATGGGTGTTTTAAAATTATTTTTAGAGATATTTGCTGTATTATTTAAAGCCTGTTCAAAATTGGACGCATTTAAAAATAATTCTTTCAAAAATGTGTTGGTTAAAAGGTGACCACCTTGGACACATTTGACTTTCCCAATAACTCTAAAACCAGATAGTAGAAAATCTCCAGCTAAATCTAAAATTTTATGATTAACAAATTCTTTTTTATTTCTAAGACCTCCGGTATTGAGCACTTCTTTGTTCTTAACTACTACTGCGTTATCTAAAGATCCTCCTTTGGCAAGACCAATTTCTTTAATTTTTTCTATATCTTCATAGAGACAAAAAGTTCTAGAAGAATAAATATCTTTTAAATTATCTTTATTAAAATTTACAGTATTTGTTTGGCAACCAATAATCTCGTTGTTGTAATCAAGTTTAAAATTTACTTCAAATTCATCGTTGCTTGGTTCAATAGAAATATATTTTTTATCTTCTTCGTACTCTATTTTTTTTGCAATTTTTAAAAATTTTCTTTTTGCTGTTAAATTTTTTAATCCTACTTCACTCATTTTTTCAACAAAATCTTTTGAAGATCCATCCATTATTGGAACTTCTTTATTGTCTACTTCTACAATCGCATTATCTATTCCCACAATATAAAAGGCAGCAAGTAAATGTTCCACTGTAGAAACTGAATTACCAAAGTTATTTTTTAAAGTAGTACAGAGTTTAGCAGAAGATACATTTTTAAAATTAGCTTCAATGATGTTGTCTTTGGGCAAATCAATTCTTTTAAATACTATACCTTTATTATTTTCAGCTGGTATAATCTTTATGTTAGAGTTTTTACCTGAATGAAGACCTATACCTTTAAAAGAAAGTGACTTTAAAATAGTTTTTTGTAACAAATTGTTCATTAACGGTTTATACAAAATTGGTGGCCAGGTCAGAAAACAACTATTATTTCAAAAAAATACAAATAATTAAAATTTAATCCAAATTAGGCGAAAAACCTTGAAAAAATTCTAGAAATTATTGACTCTTTTGTTTGAATTATTGGGATTGCTTCCTTTGACCAGCCTTTACCTATTAATTCTGCAGTAGTTAGGGAGGATTTTAGATCCTCATCGTTATTCAATTCTTCAATACACACATAGTAAATGTCTTTAAGTTGTTTTTTAAAAGTTATTTTGAAATTTTTTTCAAAAGAGCGATCTACAATAGAAATATGCATCGTTTTAATCTTATTAATAAAATACTTAATATTTATATTTTTTAAAAATATTACATTAATAATCTCTTCTATACGAGCTTCCGCTATATTGTGGATATGATCTAAACTAATTTTTCTATAAACTTCATCAAAGTATTTTTTATCAAGATATTCATTAGAATTATTTTTTTTGATATCGTCAAAACATAGATCGGCAATTATATTATTAACTGTTTCAGATGTTAGAGAGCATATTTTAGAAAGATCTTTGACAATTATATTAGTACCAAAGTCAAAATTTTGTGAATAAACAAAAGAGTCATTTTTAAAAATAGATATATTACTCGAGTTTTTTCCTAATTTAATTGAAGCAAACAAAATTTCATTTTTATAGTTGTTTATTAAGTTTATACCGTTAACAAAATTTTTATGAACAATCCTTTTAATATTAAGATCGCATCTTTTAAAAACTAATTTTAGATTCTTTATTTCGATCTCAGGTAACAAAAAAAAGGTCAAGTGATGACTATAAAATTGTCCATGCAAACCAATGGGTAAGTTCTTTAGATCCAATTTATCTAAACTAAAATTTGTATTAAATAAATGGATTAAAGTTTTATTTTTTTCTGTTTCTGTTATTTTATTTTTTATATTATTTATTATATACGTGATATCTTCTTCCTGGATTTGAGCTCCACTAAGTTTTATATACCCAGAAACATTTCTACAGTCCAAACTAATTTGAGTACTTATTATAGTTGCTTCTTTAAATGTAAATCCAATACTTTTTTCGATTATGTTTAAATTTTTCTTTATATTTTTTATTACAATTTCTGCATCAATAATTTTTCCATCTTTAATTCCTTCAGACTCGAATATCAATGTAGATAGTATTTCAAAATTAAAATCTTCATTGTATTTAACTGCCAAAAAAATATATTTTAAATCGTTCAATTCTATAAATAAGTGTGGTTTGTTAATTTGCATAAAAATTATTTAAGGATTAATTGATCTTTAATTCTATAATCAAACACTTTAAATTTACTAAATTCCTCTTTATTATAAATTGATATAAAATTATTAGTTCCTTCAATATAATTTATATGAGGTAATTTGATAACAATACCATTTTTAAGAATTATATCCCATCTTCCAATATCAAAACTTAGGTAAGACTTTATTTTTTCTGTTGGGAAATTGATATTTTTCAAATCTTTGTAAAGTAAATCAAAATTATTTTTTTTACCAAATACTGTTGGTAAGTCCTTGAAGTAATCCAGCTCTTGAAATTTTAAATGCTCTCCATTTTTAGTTATGTAAAATTTGTTTTTTCCAATTGAATTTATTGCTATTGGCTCTTTTTCTTTAAATATAAATTTTACAATATTTGGATATATCTTTTTAATCTTAAAACTTTCTATAAATTCGTATTTTTTTAGAACTATTTGAATTTTTTTTTTATCTATAAATATAAGACCTGTTCCCTTAAGATAATCTAATTCGATTATAATTTTTTTTTTATCTAGAGCTTTTGTGCCTTCAATTCTAACTTCTTTTATTGAAAAAAAAATACTGCTATTTTTATAATTAGGATTTAAATTATACGTGCTTGTAATTAAAAAAACAAAAATTAACCCAAAAAATTTAATTGTTTTACTCATCTGTTGATACTTGCGTCTAAAATCATTTGTTCTACAAGTTTTTCAAAAGAAATTCCCTTATACTTAGCAATTTCAGGCACCAACGAAAGATTGGTCATTCCGGGCTGTGTGTTAATTTCAAGTAAATAAAATCTATTTTTATAAAATTTAAAATCGCTCCTAGTCACTCCTTTACATCCTAGCACCTTATGAGTTTTTTCTGCTATTTTTTGAATTTCAATATACTTTTTTCTTGAAATATTAGCTGGCATTATATGATCTGTTTTCGCAGATCTTGAATACTTGGCTTTATAATCATAAAAAAATCTTTTTGGCTTTAATTCAATTGCACCTATCGCACGGTTCTTCAATACAGCTACTTGAATTTCCTGCCCACCGATAAATTTTTCAAAAATTAAATTGTTGTAAATATTTATTAAAATTTTTGAGTTTTTAAAAAGGCTAAAATAGTTTTTGCATATTTTTACTCCGATGCTTGAACCTTCATTTGAGGGTTTGATCACAATAGGAAAGGTTAGTTTGTTTAGCTTAATTAATTTTTTGAGGTTCGCATTTTTAAAATCAAATGAATTTAATACAAAAAAATTAGGAGATAAAATTTTATTTTTTTTAAATATTTCTTTAGAAATTATTTTATCCATCGCAAGCATTGATGGCAAAACACCAGAGTGGGTATATGGAATCTTTAAATATTCAAAATAACTTTGTGCGTGTCCATCTTCTCCATTTTTACCATGAAGCGCGTTAAATACTATGTCAGTTTCAGATTTTTTAATTTCACTTAACATTTTTTTTGCGGGATCAAATGACTTTACTTTGTATCCCATTTTTTTAATTGCATTAAAACATGCTTTACCAGTCTGAAGGCTGATGTCTCTCTCTCTTGATAGCCCTCCCATAATAACTAAAATTTTTTTTTTTGTTCTCATTTTTATTTATTAATTCCTATTACTTTAATTTCCAACTCTAACTTAACTCCAGTTTCTTTAAATACTTTGTCTTTAACTCGTTCTATTAAATTCTCTATATCTGAAGACGTAGCTTTTCCATTATTTACAAAGAAGTTACAGTGCTTTTCAGAAATTTTTGCATTTCCAACAGATATATTTTGACAGCCTGAGTCTTTTATTAATTTCCAGGCTTTTTTGTTTTTAGGGTTTTTAAAAGTACTACCACACGTCTTGATTTGACTTGGTTGAGATTCTTTTTTTTTTTTAATCAAACTAATTTGTTTTTCTTCTACTTTTTTTTTACTACTAAGTGTTCCTTCAAATACCGCACTAAGTATTATTAACTCATCTAAGAGGTCACACCCCCTGTATGAAAAATTAATTTCTTCTTTGTTTAAAACTTTAATATTTCCTTTTCTATCCATCGCTTTTAGAGAAACTAAAATTTTTGATACATCTTCTCCATAACACCCACTATTCATTTTTATGGCCCCCCCAATTGTACCGGGTATACATGAAAGAAATTCAAGCCCACTTATTGTATTTTCTGCCGCAAAATTTGATAATTTTCTATCGAGTGTTGCAGAACCAGATTCAATAAATTTATCGTCTAATTTTTTTGTATATGAAAAATTTGAGCCTAATTTTAAAGTAACACCTTTCAACCCTCCATCTCTGATAAGTGTATTGGATCCAGCACCTAGTATGTGAATTGCTTTATCGTTAATCTTTAAGAATGATGAAAGCTCGTTAATTGTATTTGGTTTAAAAAACAGTTCAGCTGGACCACCTAGATTAAACCAGCTAAATTTTGAAAGATCTTGATTTTTTTTAATAGCATTTTCATCTAATTTTTTTAATGTACTTAAATATTTATTCATAAATTGTTTTTAAGATCTCTCATCCATTTCGATATAGATCCCGCTCCCATTCCAATAATTATTTCATCATTGATTAGATTTTTTTGTAAATAATTTTTTAAATCAAGTTCATTTTTTACAATTATTACTTGCGCATTCGAGTTTTTTGCTATTAATTTACTAAAATTATTTTGATTATAATTTTTATCTTTCTTCTCACCAGCCGCATATACCGGGCAAAGAACAACAATATCTGATAACTTGAAACAACTTGTAAATTTTTCTTTTAGATTTTTTAACCTTGAGTACCTGTGAGGCTGAAAAACAGATATTATTTTTCTATTTTTATAAACTTTTTTTACACCCTCAAGCACTGAAGCAATCTCAGTGGGATGGTGTGCATAATCATCGTAAAATTCTCTTTTATTTTTTACAAAAATTTTTGTTAATCTTCGTTGAACACCTGAAAACATATTTAAAGACTTTTTAATAATTTTAATATTGACTCCGATGTTTAAACAAACAGCAATTGAAGCAGCGGCGTTTAGTATATTATATTTTCCAATTAAATTAAGAACAATGTTTCGAATAATTGTTTTTTTAGATCCATATCTTTTTATTGTTAAATTAAATTTACTTTTTTGATTTTCGTATTTCGCATGTGATATCATATAATTTGCTTTTTTATTAAATCCATACGTTAGATAGTTTTTAGTTTTAACTTCAGTAATTATTTTTTTTAAATCTGGGTCATCTATACAAATTATAGATTTTCCAATTGGAGGGGTTTTGTTTATAAATTGCTTAAAAGCATTTCTAAGATTTTTATAGTTTTTATAATAGTCTAAATGTTCATTGTCTATATTTGTGACAACAGAATAATTAATTGGAAGTTTTAAAAAACTACCATCAGACTCGTCAGCTTCTAAAATTGCCCACTCTCCTTTGCCATGTTTTGCATTATTTTTGATTGAATTTATAACTCCTCCATTAATAATTGTAGGGTCTAGTTTAGCTTGAGATAAAATTTTTGCTACCAGAGAGGTGGTAGTAGTTTTGCCGTGAGATCCAGTTATAATAATATTTTTTTTTAAAGAAACTATATTGGCTAACATTTCAGCTCTTTCGTATAAAGGAAGTTTTCTTTTTTTTGATTCAATTATTTCTATGTTTTGTTTTGATATTGCAGATGATTTAACAATTATTGTTGCTTTTGAAATATTTTTTTTTGAATGACCAAATAATACTTTTATTCCTATTTTTTTACAATTATCGATATTTTTATTTTTATTTAAATCACTTCCTTGAATATTAAAGCCCATTGTTTTCATTACTTGCGCCAATCCACTCATGCCAATACCTCCTATTCCAACGAAGTGAATGACTTCTTTATTTCCAATGTTAATTTTATTCATTAATTATTTCATCTAGTTGTTTGTCAATTTTTTCAAAAACTAATTTGTCAGAACAGTTTTTTTGTTTTTTTTTAATTACGTCTAACAAATCTCTATCTTCATGAATTGATTTAATCAATTGAAATAACCTAGTGTCTATTTCTTTTTCTTCAACGCAAAAGCCATAACCTTTTTCTTCAAAATACTTAGCGTTTATAAGTTGATGATTTTCTGCTGAAGTTGGAAGTGGAATAGCTATAAAAGGCAAATTGCAATTTATTAATTCTGCTATCATAGAAGATCCGGATCTTGTTATTACGAGATCAGTTTTTGTAAAATAATCTGATAAATTGTTACTGAAGTTAAATATTTCACATTTAAATCCTAAATTTTTATAAAACTTTTCTAACATTTCTTTTTGCTCAACAAGACATTGTTGATAAATTGTAATCTTAATTTTTTCTTTTGAAAAATTTTCAAAAATTTTAGGTAATTTTTCTCCTAATGATTTGGCTGCTTGACTGCCTCCTAAAACTAATACGTTAAAAGTGTCTTTATTTAATTTAACATTAGTATTAAAATTTAGAATTTCTTCTCTTAAAATATTTCCAATTCTAAATATTTTTTCTATATGATTATTATCAATTCCTTTTAATTCGCTGTAAGCAACAAGCATTTTGGATGCAAAGGGTAATAAATATTTATTTGTTTTTCCAATATATAAATTATTTTCATAAGTAATAAATTTTATTCTTAACATTCTTGAAGCTATACACACAGGAAAGGATGAATAGCCTCCCATTCCAATAACAATATTAGGTTTAAATTTTAAAAGTATAAAAATAGAATTAAAAAATGCAAAAATATTTTTAGAAGTTGAAATTAGAATATTCAAAGGTTTTTTTTTAAAAATAGGAGATGAGGTAATAATTTTAAATTTTATATCTTGATAATTTTTTAAAAAACATAGCCCTCTTTTATCCAGAACAATTTGAACCTCAAGTTTTTTTTTTTTAAAATGCTTAGCTAAAGCATACGCAGGAAACACATGACCTCCTGTTCCTCCTGTAGCAATTAATATTTTTTTTTTAATAGTCACTTGCATACCTTTTTTTTGTATAATTTAAAATTACACCTGCAAGAATTGAGCTACCTATCAGCGAAGAACCACCGTAACTTAAAAAAGGTAATGTCATTCCAGTAGTAGGTAATAAACTAGTATTAACTCCAATATGAATAAAAGTTTGAAATATTAACAAAGAAGATAGTCCACACAATGACATTTTTATACCCTTATCATTTTCTAAAACAGTAATTTTTATTATTCTAAAAACTATGTATAGAAATATTAAAACTAATAAAATTGGAATTAACGAACCAAACTCTTCTGTAATTACCGCAATTATATAATCTGTGTGAGGTTCGGGAACTCTGTCTTTTAAAATTCCTTCTCCCATACCCTGTCCTTTGAGACCTCCCTCCTTGATTGCATCTAACGCTTTATCGGATTGAAACGAATCTCCTTTTGAAGGATCCAAGAAAGTCTTCAATCTATCAGTAATATAACCAAATTTTTCTGGCAAAAAAAATAGAAGAGCAATGAGAGAAATCAAAGAAATTCCAAAAAAACTTAAGATATATATAACACTTATTCCAGATATAAAGACCATGGATGACCAAGTTCCTATTAAAAGAATTGATTGCCCAATATCAGGTTGGTTGGCTAACAAGGCAACTATAGAAGTTAATAATAAAAAACTAAATATATAATTTGTATTTGTAATATTAGTTTTTTCAGAAGAGAGAATTTTCGCTGTCAGTAAAATAAAAAAAGGTTTTATAAGTTCGATTGGTTGAACACGAAAAAAATATAAACTTATCCATCTTTTTGATCCTTTAACTTCAATCCCTATTAAAGGTACTAATATTAGAGCGATAAATAAAATAATAAAAACCGGAACTATTAGTTTTTTAAATTTATTTATATCAATTAAAGATATAAAAAACATAATAGATAAAGAGATAACTACAAAAACAAAATGTTTTGAGAAGAAAAAATAATAATCAGTATTTAATCTTTCACCTGCCAAACTTGATGTAGAAGCGAAAGAAAAAAAAAGTCCTAAAAAAAATAACAATATAAAACTTAACAAAATTTTTTTATCAATATTTCGCCAGTATCTATTTATTTTATCTTTTAAAATATCTATTTGCATAATATTTTACTAATTTTTTAAATTCATCTCCTCTTATTTCAAAGTTTTTATACTGATCATATGAAGCACTAGCAGGGCTAAGAAGTACAGTTTTATCTTTATCAAAATTATTTTTAATAGTTTTAAAAATTGACTTTAAGGATTTTTCTAAAGTTTTAGGTGTTTCAAATTCAATATCATTTTTTAATTGTCTTTTAAAAAAATTAATATTTTTTCCAATAATGTATGCTTTTTTTATATTTTGTTTGAATTTATTTAATTCTAATTTATCTCCAAATTTAGGCTTTCCACCAACTATCCAATAAATATTTTTATTGCTCTCTAAAGCATATCTAGTTGCATCAAAGCTTGTGGCTTTCGAATCGTTTATAAATTTAATATTATTTTTTTTATAAAAAACTTCGTGTCTATGGGCTAAACCCTTAAAGTTTTTAAATGATTTGATAAAATTTTTTTCTTTTATTCTTAAAATTTTTGATAATTGAAAAACAAAACTCATATTTAAATCATTTGCTTTAGAGGAAAGGTAATAATTTTTAATCTTATTTTTAATTTTTTTGTAAGCTTTCAAATTAACAATTTTAATATTACTTTTGTTTTTTTGCCTTAAATGTTCATTTATTATTCTCTTATCATTTATAAAGGCAAAATCTTTCTTGTCTTGATTTGTAAATATTTTAAGTTTTGCTGTGAAATAATTTTTCATAGTAATGTGCCAATCTAAGTGATCATTAGAAATATTAAGTATTAATGCATAGTTTGGTTTTATGAATTTTGAGTAAGCTAACTGAAAAGAAGAGGCCTCTATTACAAATATTGTATTTTTATTAGGTTCAAAATTTAAAATTGGCTTACCAATATTACCTCCCAGTTTCACTTTAAATTTATTTTTTTTTAAAAGATGCTCTATTATTTTGCATGTAGTTGACTTTCCATTAGTCCCTGTAACCATAATAGATTTAATTTTGGGATAAACAAGATAGAAGAGATCAAGATCTGATATTATTTTTTTTTTATTATTTAAAATTATTTTTTTAATTGGGTCTTTACTATTTAAATTAATTCCTGGACTCACTACAATAAAATCTACATATTTTATTTTATCTTTAAAAGTTTTTAAATTTTCTGTAATTTTTAGTTTTTCTCTATAATCTTTATTATCATCCCACTTAGCTATTTTTCTAACATTTTGTTTAGTTAAAAACTTAACTACAGACTTACCTGTCGCTCCCATTCCATAAACTGCAAAAAATTTTTTGCTAAGTGAATTTGAACTGTTCATTAACTATCTTAGTTTTAGTGTTGCCAATCCTATTAATGCCAAAATAATTGCAATTATCCAAAATCTAATTACAATTGTAGACTCGGCCCAGCCTTTTTTTTCAAAATGATGATGAATTGGAGCCATCATAAAAACTCTTTTACCAGTCATTTTGTAAGAGATAACTTGAATAATTACTGATACTGTTTCTAATACAAATAAACCTCCGATAATCGCAAGTACAATCTCATGTTTAACTATTATAGCTACGGCAGCTAGTGATCCACCAAGTGACAGTGAGCCTGTGTCACCCATAAATATTTTTGCAGGTGGAGCATTATACCAAAGAAAACCTAGACACGCTCCAACAATAGATCCACAAAAAACTGAAATCTCACCAACATCAGGAATATACTGAAGTTTTAAGTATTCAGAAAAAATAGTATTACCAACAACATAGCTTATCAAAGTAAAAGATAGGGCAACCAGCATAACTGGAACTGTGGCAAGACCATCAAGGCCGTCAGTGAGGTTTACTGCATTAGAGGAGCCAATAATCACAAATAATGCAAAGGGAATAAAAAATACTCCCATTTGAAATATTAAGTTTTTGAAAAAAGGAAAGTATAAATTAAATAAATATTCATGATTAGAGTATTTGATTAATATTAAAAGAGAGATACAGCTTATAAAGAATTGCCCAAGAAACTTTAACTTTGAGTTTAAGCCTCTTGAATTTTTAAATTTAATTTTTAATAAATCATCTATAAAACCCAGCAGACCTAAGCTTAAGGAAACAAATATTAAGGTCCAAATATAAATATTTCTTAGATCGGCCCAAAGTAAAGTGCTTGATAATATTCCAATAATAATAATTATACCTCCCATCGTTGGAGTACCAGATTTTTTAATAATGTGATCTAATGGTCCATCTTGCCTAATCGGACCTGTGATTTGATTTTTTGAAAAACTTTTTATCAAAGGTCCTCCAATAATAAAAACAACAATTAATGAGGTAATAACTGAAAGGCCCGTTCTAAATGTTAAATATTTAAAAACATTTAAGAAAGAGTAACTATCTACTAATGAAGTTAAAAAACTAAATAGCATTTAATTCTCCACTAATAATTTTTTTACAAATTTCACCTAGACCAGTAGCATTAGATCCTTTGATCATTAAAATGTCATCTTTCTTAATTATATCTGAAAATACTTCGTCAAATTCATCTTTGTTATGTAAAATATTTCCTTGTTTATTTTTTTTTGTGTATTGAAAGGTGTTTAATGCCTTTTTTCCACACACGAATACTTTATCTATATCAGTATTATTTATAATTTTAGATAAATTTTTATGATAAAACTTTGATTTTGAACCAAGTTCAAGCATATCTCCAAGCAATAAGTATTTTTTTGAATTAATTTTTTTGATATTTGACAAATTAACTATAGCATTTTTTACTGAAAGTGGATTTGCGTTATAGCTTTCATCAATTAATTTAAAGACTTTATTAAATCTTTTCACGATATGAGTCTTTCCTCTTCCCTCTAAAGAGCTAAAACGCTCAATGGATTTTGTAGATTTTTTTATACTTAAATTTAATGTTTTAATTAAAGCTAATGATGCAAGAATGTTTAAGATATTTGTGTTCACTGATTTAATGTATATAAATTCATTAATTACTTTAATTTTGACTATATTTTTTTTAGAAGAAACTGGATGTACGTCAGATTTTTTTGAATTTCCAAAAGAAATAACTTTTATTTTACTATTCTTTGCTCGCTTGTTAAGATAGTTAAAAAATTTGTCATCTCGATTAATTAGTATTGTCCCTTTTTCTTTAATATTATCAATTATTTCCCCCTTGGCCATTGCGATTTCTTTTAAATTTTTGAAATTTTCTATGTGTGCTTCAGCAATGTTAGTTATTATAGCAATGTCAGGTTTTATCAATTTAGAGAGTCTTCTTATTTCACCCTTTCGGCTCATGCCAACTTCAAAAACTCCATAATTATATTCACTGTCTAGATTTGAGAGACTCAAGGGAACTCCATAGTGATTGTTGAAGGACCTTGGTGAATAATAAGTTTTAGCATATTTATTTAAAATATCACCCAATAAAGTTTTTAACGTGGTCTTTCCAGTGCTTCCTGTAATTGCTATAATTTTTGCCTTAGATTTATTTCTTTTTTTATAAGAGAACTCATTTAAAAAATTTTCTGTATTAGAAACTTTTATTATTTTTTTTTTGTTTATACCTTTAGCTTTTTTTGAAACCACACAGTAACTTGCACTTTTTTTCAAAGCTTCTTTAATATAATTATGCCCATCATATTTTTTTCCTTTAATAGAAATAAATAAATTATTTTTTTTAATTTGTTTAGAATTAATAGACACACCTTGAAAATTATAATTTTTTTTATTCTTAAGAATTGTATTGAGTATTTCTGAATTTTTTTGATAATTGTAATCTTTAAAATTAAATTTTTTTTTAATTAACTTACATTTTTTAATTATTTTTTTATCTGAAATATTTAAAATTTTATTACCATAATCTTGCTCATTTTCATGTCCCTTTCCCGCTATTAAAATAATTTCATAGTTCTTAGAATCTTTTATAGCTTTTTTGATAGCACTTTCTCTGCTGCCAATTTCTTGATAATTTGAATTATTTAAATATTTAATTATTTCTTTCCTTATATTTTTCGGGTTTTCATTTCTAGGATTATCATCCGTTACAAATATTTTATTTGAAAGTGCTTTTGCCACTTTAGCCATTAGAGATCTTTTTTTAATATCTCTATTTCCTCCACAACCAAAAACTAAAGTCACATCACTATTAAAATGTTTTTTCAATGAAATTATAGAAGTATAAAGAGCTTCAGGTGTATGGGCATAATCAATAAAAACTTTGGATTTATTTGAAAATTCTTTTATGAGTTCCATTCTTCCATCCACAGGTTTTATTAAATGTATGGTGTTATTTATTTTTTTTTCACTTAACCCACATAATTTTGCTGCGCATGAAGACATTTTGAGATTTTTTAACTGAAAAGAACCAATCAATTTTGTCTTATCTCCAATATTCAAGAAAAAATTTTGAATTGTTATTAACTTTATTTTTTTTTTATTAGTAATCTTTTTTATTTGTGTAAATTTTTTCTCATCTTTATCGGCAATGGCGAAGCTATTTTTATTTATATACTTTGAAAATAACGTAAGTTTAGCCTTTAAGTAATTCTTCATTGTTTTGTGATAATCAAGATGATCTTGGCTAAAATTTGTAAAAATTCCAGCCTTAAATCTTAGTCCACTTACTCTACCTTGATGTAAGCCATGACTAGAAGCTTCAATAATTACATTTTGAACACCTTTTTTTTTTAAATTAGAAAGCTCTAAATGTAGTGAAATTATATCAGGGCTTGTAAGATTATTTTTTTTAATTCTATTATTAAACTTAACGCCAAGGGTTCCAATTGAGGCTACTGGTATTTTGTTTAAATAAAGTAATTGATAGAAAAAATCAGCAACCGAACTTTTTCCATTTGTTCCTGTTACAGCAATAATGTTTTTTGGCTTGTCTTTGAAAAAATTTTTACACGCCTGATCTAAAATTTTTTTTATATTATCAACTTTAATTACATTTATTTTTTTATTTTTCTTTTTATAATCCGCTTCACAGATAACAGCTGCAGCTCCTTTTTTAATTGCACTATCGATATAGTCCTCTCCGTTAGATTCTTTGCCTTTAATTGCAAAAAAAAGATCTCCTTTTTTAACTTTTCTGCTATCCAGAGTAAGATTTTTTATATTTATATTTTTAATATTTTGACGTGAAATATTAATTATTTTTTCTAACAACATGATTGTTGTGAACCTCGTTGTTATTTATGGCTAAAATAGGTCCAATTTTTTCTATTATTTTGCCCGATACATAAACTGAATTCCAGCCTGCTTCATTTCTATTAACTTTTGTAGGTCTACCTCTATAATTATACACTATGTGAGTTGCAGGTTGAGGGTTGTCTAACATTATTAATAATACATATTTTGGATTCTTGTTGGGAAAAACAGAAATAAAAGTATTTATATTTTCTTTTTTTCTTTGATAGTTTTGAGCAGTTCCTGTTTTACCACCAACATCATAACCAAAAATATTTGCTAAACTGGCTGTTCCTTTTTCGTCTGTTACAACTTTTCTTAAAATTTCATTCATTTTAGCGCTAGTTGTTTCTTTGATTACTTGTTTTCTATTATTTAAATTAACCTTTGTTTTTCTGAGAGTAGGCTTCACAATATACCCCCCATTTGAAATTGTGCTATATGCTGTAGCTACTTGTAAAGGCGTTGTCATAATACCATGTCCATATGAAATTGATTCTAAAGTACAATCATTTTTCCATTCTATTTTAAATGGTGTACTGACCTCATCTAGTTCAAATTTTGGTGTAGATAATAAATTTAATTCTTGCAAAAAGTTTTTATACTTTTCTTTTCCAATTTTTTGAGCAATTTTTAGTGCTCCAACATTTGAAGATTGAATTAAAATGTCCTCTACTGTCATTTGAGCTGGAAATTCATGAATATCTTTTATTTCGTGTACAGAGCATTTAAATATTTTAGTTATATTCTCAATTAAAGATTCTGGATTTAATACTTCTTGATCCAAAGCTAGAGCAACAGTAAATGTTTTAAATACAGATCCTAATTCGTAGAGACCTTTTGTTATTTTATTAGTGTAAATATTGTCAGTAATATCACTACGTATATTTATATTATAGTCAGGTAATGAAATTAGAGATAACACTTCACCTGTGTTACTGTTCATTAGCAAGCCTGCGGCACCATTTGCTTTAAAATCAAACATGGCTTGCTCTAGTTCTTTTTTAATTAAATATTGTACACTTGTATCTAGGGTTAATTTTATCGGTTCACTTATTTTATTTAAGTTTTTTAAATCTCTATCAAAATACCTTTCAACTCCAGAAACTCCATAATTATCATTATCGATTTGACCTAATACGTGACTATAAAGATTTCGTTGAGGATAGATCCTAGACTGATAAGCTTCAAACTCTATTGCTTTTTCTCCAAGGTCCCATAAATTATTTTTTTCTTCATCTGTCAGTCTTTTTTTAAGGTAGAAAAATTTATTTTTAGATAAATTAATACGTAATTTTTTTTGTGAAATAGATGGAAAGTTAATTTTTATATTTAACAAAAATTTTTCTTTATTTTTTATTAAATGAGGTCTTACGACTGCATGGTATGCTTCAATATTTCTACCAATCAGTATTCCATTTCTATCTACAATATCTCTTCTTAATGGAAGAAAATTAAAACTGTTTTTTTTGGAACTTAAAAACTGAGGTTGTTGAACAGATACTAATACAATCTTAATTGCAAAAATAGCTATTAAGCACATAAAAAAGAAAAATAAAATGTAAATTCTATCTTCAGATATAGCTGATTTGGAAATTGTTTTCTGTTTATGATTAGTTTCTAAATAATCTTCAAAATAAAAACTTTTTTGATTTCTATTAAAGTTTTTATTATTTTTTAACTTTTTTATCATTTTTTAAATTTTGGGTTATTTTTTTTTGGTCTTTTATATAGTGATCAATGCCAAAATAAAGGTTGGAATAATTCATATTTTTATAATCAATATCTTCATAATTAGATAATTTTTCTTTTAAGGAAGCTGGTGATGAAAGATAATAATAATCTAATTGAGAAACATGTAGATCATTTTGTAATAGAGATATTTTTTTTTGTAGAGTTAAAATCTCTTTTTCCATTAGTCTAGATTGATTTTTAATTGTAGATGTAAAAAACATCATGACGGAGAATATCGTCAAAGAAATCAATATTTTTTTATTAAACATTTGAGCTTTCTAAATCTAAATACCTTTTAAATTTTATCTTTAAATTTTCTGGATATAAAAATTTATTATTGTTTCTAGTTGCATATCTTAACTTTGCAGACCGTGAAGGTGGATTTAAAAGTATCTCTTCTCCTGTTGGTCTCAAAAAAGTATTTCGGTATTCTTTGAACAAAATATCATTTTTTGTATCTTCTTCTGGAAAATATCTAGAAGGTTTTGATTTATTTTCAGAATAATTACTAAAATAAAATTTAATAATCTTGTCTTCTATTGAATGAAAACTGACTAAAATAATTTTTCCTCCTGATTTAATTAATTTTGTTGCTTGAATTATTCCCTCTATTAATTCTGTTGTTTCTTTGTTAACAAATATTCTTAAGGCTTGAAAAGTTTTTGTGCAAACATTTATTTTTTTTGTATAATCTTTTTTTTTACTTTTTTTCACAATTTCTGCCAATTCAAAAACCTTTGAAATTTTTTTTTCTTTTCTAGCTTTAATTATATTTCTTACTATTTTTGAAGCTTCTTTTTCCTCACCTAGAATTTTTATTATTAACAGTAAGGTATGCTCATCATAATTGTTAATGACTTCTTCGGCTGATAAGTTTGACAGACCCATGCTCATATCGATTTTTTCTTTAGAATTAAATGAAAAACCTCTCGACATATCTGATAGTTGAAATGTAGAAAGTCCTAAATCAAATATAATTGAGTCAGGGGTTATTTTATTCTCTATCACTTTTTCAAGGTTGCTAAACTTTTCATTGTAAAACGAAAATCTTTTTGGAAATTTTTTTTTAAATTTTTCTGCTATTTTGATTACAAAGTTATCTCTGTCCAATGCTAAAACTTGAGTGTTTGGAAATTTTAATAATTCTTTTGAGTAGCTACCTCCGCCAAATGTACAATCTACAAATGCTCCGCCATCAATAGGTTTGCAAATTTTAATTATTTCTTCCAGCATCACTGGAAAATGTGAAATTTCCGATGATGAATTGAAAAAGTTCATTAAAAAAATTTTCTTCCATTAAAATTTCTGTCTTCTCAAAAAAGCAGGAATTTCAAAATCTTCTTCATCATTATTGTCCTGATCAAAAAGATTGTCGTGTGCTTCTTCCTGAACAACGTTCTTTTCTTCAACGCCTTCATCTTCGCCGTTAATTTCATTTGAAAATAATTGAGGAGTATGCTCTTCATCGTCTGTATGCATATTTGTTTCTTTACCACTTTCAGCCCCATCAATATCTTGAGTGTCAATATTATTTTCCATATATGATGCGCTTTCAAAAGATATACCTGCCGTCATATCGGTAGTCTCAGACTGTACTAAATCACTAGTTGGTACTTCATTTGCAAAAGTTTCAGTTTTTAATTCAGATAAAGGTTCATTTTTATCAAACGTTTCTGGTTCTTCACTGTGTTCAAACTCTTCGTC
>MDSY01010901.1_pt1 | contig 27321 bp, 18 predicted proteins | sample 811131 | NCBI WGS metagenome assembly MDSY01 (sample SAMN05326643, study PRJNA326480) | marine metagenome | isolation source: seawater | place: Atlantic Ocean: South West | collected 2010
CTGAAAATGGGGAGCTTTTTTTGTTTAAAACCTACTTTAGACTTTACAGGTGAATAAGCGTTACTTAAATACCTAAAAAGATTTTCATGATATAATATTCATTAAATTTTTTTCCTAAATCCCGTCTTATTATGTTACAGGCTCTACGTAAAACCATTTTAATTAATTGATTTAAAGGTTTTTTTAATTTTGGTTAACTGAGTCGTTGCAATTACTACTTTTAATTATTAATAAGTTAAAACAAAAATCCAAAAATATTAACAATAATTTTTTTTATGACAACCATAGATATGTGTTATTTTTTGATTTCATTGGTTTTGTTTTCCAATAAAAGAAACAACAGCAACGTCATATTATCTTTAAGTTTTTTTCTTAAAATAGACAAAGCTTTAGCCATTTGGTTTTCAACAGTATTTACTGATAGGTTCTGAAAATCAGCTATTTCTTTATACGATAATCCACTCTTCTTACTTAATAAAAAAGTTTCTTTACACTTTTTCGGTAATTGCTTTATTTCCTTTTTTACAAGCTTTATTAATCTTTTGGATTTATTCTCAGTTTCATTTTCAATAAAATAATCGATTCCTTCAATATACTTTCTTTCCAAAATCGAGACAGATACATCTTTTCTGTACTGATCAATAAATTCATTGTAAACAGATTTATACAAATAGTTTTTAATTGAAATATCGGTATTTAATTTTTCACGTTTATCCCACATCCTAATAATAACACATTGGACAATATCTTCAGATTTAAAATCATCTCTGGCGAGACTAGTAGCATAATTACATAATTCTTTATAATAAAGATCTAATAAATGTGAGTAGGCAAAATCATCCCCTTTTTTTAGTTGTCTAATAAAATCTTTTTGGTTATTAAAGAGTTTTTTCATTGTAATTCCTAACCTTAATCGTAAACATACCAAAAAAAATTAAAAAATGCGTAGTGGTATGGCTGTATCAACTTCGTTATTATATTATAGATGTTATTATATGGATATTAAAATAGAAAAAATAATTGTAAAGTTTTTAGCAAAAGAAGCTAATTTAGAAGAACTAAGACGATTAGAGTTGTGGATTAGAAATCCTCAAAACGAGCATTTATTTACTGAATATTTTAAAGCTAACTATTACGCCAATACGGCTTTAAAAACTTATGATCTTGAAATTGCAAAGAATAATATTCTTCAACAAATAAATCGCAGAAAGGCCAAGTCAAATTATATATATAAATATGCAGTAGCTGCCACTCTTGCGTTAATTTTAACTACAACTTATTTCTTTGGAGATAATTTATTTAATACAACTGCTAAAGATGTTGTTTCCCCCACAATTTTGAATGCATACACTATTGAATATGGAAAAGATAAAGCTGTTCTTACTTTAGAAAACGGTTCCCAAGTAGCTTTGGAAAAAGGTAATAGTATTCAGACTCAAAATGCTACAAGTAATGGAAAGGTATTAGTTTATAAAAACAAGGCTAAACAAATAGTTGAATTAGTATACAATCAATTGACGGTACCAAGAGGGGGGCAGTTTGTTTTAGAACTATCCGATGGCACTAAAGTTTGGTTAAATTCAGAATCTCAGTTAAAATATCCGGTTAGTTTTATTAAAGGTCATTCAAGAGAAGTAGAATTAGTTTATGGTGAGGCCTATTTTGATGTGTCACCTAGTTCAAAACATAAAGGAGCAAAATTTAAAGTTTTTAATCGATTCCAGGAAATAGATGTATTAGGCACAGAATTTAATATTAGAGCTTACAAAGGGGAAAGTAATGTTTACACAACATTAATAGAAGGAAAAATAAGTGTAAGTATAGATAATAAAAACCTAGGTTTAAAACCAAATCAACAATTAGATTTAGATATCACTAATAATACTTCTGCTATTAAAACAGTTGATGTTTATAACGAAGTATCATGGAAAGATGGGGTGTTTAGTTTCGAAAGCAAAACACTTGAAGAAGTCATGAAAGTATTTTCTCGTTGGTATGATATAGAAATAGTGTTTAAAAACAACTCAATCAAGAATGAAGAATTTGTAGGAATATTAAGGAAAAACAAGAGACTAGAAACAATTCTCGAAAGCTTTAAAAACTATGGCGTTATTAAAAACTTTGAAATTGAAGATAAAAAAGTAGTATTAGAATAAAAAACGAGAACGAAGTTCAAACATTTTCTGGTGTATCGAACTTCGTCCTTTGTTAAGTATTAATTAAAATTATGTATAACTAACACAAATCTAATTTATGGAATCTAAATTAATTAATGTCCGTTTTCTATTTGGAAAACGACTAACAATGACAATTATGAAAATATTTATCATTTTATTATGTACAACGGCCTTTTCATTGACACCTGAAAAATCATTTTCACAAGGAAAGGTAATCATCGAAAGAGATCAACTGGTGACAATTGATCAGGTATTTGAGATCATAAAAGAGCAAACAGAGTTTAGTTTTTTCTATCGTAAGCGTTTTTTTGAGAATACTCAAAAAATACAGTTAAAGAAAGGAGAAACTACGGTTTATAAATTATTAGAAAAAAGTTTGTCAAGTAATAATATTAGTTACGAGATAACAGAGGACAACACCATTCTAATTATTGAAAAACCAGTTTTAAATGAGGTCAAAAAGATACAACGAATAGTTACTGGGATTGTTAGTGATGAGACTGGACAACCCATTCCTGGAGTAAGTGTTTTAGTGAAAGGAACACAAAATGGAACAGTGTCTGATTTCGATGGCAACTTTCAGTTATCATTGCAGGAAGATGCTGTCATTATATTTTCATACATAGGTTATATTACTCAGGAGTTAAATTCTTCTGCTACTATGTCAGTTGTAATGAAAGAGGATATTGCAAATTTGGAGGAAGTAATTGTAACAGGGTATGGTGGAACTGTAAAAAAAGATCTTGTTTCTGCAATTTCTCAAATAAAGGGTGAGGCAATTTCAAATCAACCAGCATCACGAGTTGATAATTTACTTCAAGGTAGGGCAGCTGGAGTTGAGGTAACAAGTTCTAGTGGTGCACCTGGATCTGAGCCAGTAATCAGAATTAGAGGAATTAGCTCAATTAACGGAAATAATAAACCTTTATATGTGATTGACGGTTTTATTGCGGGTACTAGTTTCAATTTATCAAATATTAACGTTAATGATATTGAATCAATTCAAGTACTTAAGGATGCTAGTTCTTTGGCAATATATGGAACAAGAGGAGCTGCTGGTGTTGTAATTATAAACACAAAAACTGGAAAAAGTAATATTGAAGGAGAGGTAAATGTTGACGTAAATCATTATTCAACATTTTCAAAGGTAGAAAGAATGCCTAAAATTGGAGACATTCGAACATATGCTGAATATTGGAATGAGGCTGTTACATTTGTTCCCGGACCAGATGGTTATGGAGCTAACGATTCATCTATTGCTCTTCCATATCCTGACATAAATGCATTAATTCCAACTGGGTGGAGAGATATAGTTGTAAGAAATGGGGTTGTTGAAAATACTGATGTGACTGTTTCAGGAAATTCAAAAAAATCTAATTTTAGAGTTTCATTCAACAAATGGAATGAAGAAGGTGTCATTGAATCATCAGGTTTAACTAGACATACGGTTCGTGCTAATTTTGATTCAAAAATTAGTTCAAAATTCAGAACAGGTTTACGATTAAATATATCCGAAAGAAATATTGAGCATAATAAAATTAACATTAATGATTTATTTCAAAATACTTTAGAAGTAAAGCCAATATATAAAGATGATGGTATTACCTACACTGATTCTAATCCATACAGTGCTTCACCTGAACAAAATTTATTTGCTGATATTAATGATAAAATAGATCACAGTAACATTACAAATGCAATTGCAAATACATACTTTGAATACGATATAAATGATCATGTAACATTAAGAACAACCTATGGAGTCGATTATAATTGGTTGAAAAGAAATACGTATTTACCTAGTATTCTGCCACAGAGATTAAGTGGAAATCTCGGAGGAGAGGCACAAGTAATAAGTGAAAATAGAAAAAGTATTTTAAATGAAAACACTATTACTTATGAAAATTCTTGGGTTGATAGTTCCTTAAAAGTATTGGTTGGTTGGACTGTTCAAAAAAATACCACTGAGGTTGTAGGGGCAACCGCAGAAGGTTTTCCAAATGATGTTGTCACCTTTAACAACTTATCACTTGGTTCAGATCCGACAAAAAATCAAGTTAATAGTAGTTATTTGCAAAGAACATTTAATTCGATATTAACAAGAATTAATTATTCTTTTAAAGATAAATATCTTCTAACTTTTGCAGCAAGAAATGATGGTTCTTCTGTTTTTGAAACTGGAAATAAATATGCTTTTTTTCCATCACTTGGAGGTGCATGGAAAATTGATCAAGAAGATTTTATGAAAAGTCAAAATACTGTTAGTAATTTAAAGCTAAGAGCGAGTTATGGTATGGTTGGAGAACAAGGAATTCCGGCATACAATTCAATTGAAAAATACACAACTCAAAATGTGTTTTTTAACGATGTTATGCAAAACGCTGTAATTTTATCAGAATTACCAAGTAAAAATCTAAATTGGGAGAAAACATATCAAACCGATATTGGATTAGAAATAGGTTTTTTAAACAATAGGTTTAATTTAGAAATAGATTACTACAGTAAATTAACCAAAGATCTTTTATTGGCAAAACCACTTCCAGGAACTGCGGGAGGAACTAGGCTAGAAAATGTAGGTGAAATTGAAAACAAGGGTTTTGAAATTGCTTTTACATCATATAATATCCAAAAAAATGATTTCAAATGGAATTCAACTTTAACACTTTCATCAAATAAAAACAAAATCCTAAACTTGGGATCTATACCTTATATTAACTTATCAAATATCAACGCAGGAGGAAGCGGGCCTTCCGTTCGCTTAATTCCAGGAATGCAGGGCCCTGTGTTTATAGGAGCTCAGTATCTTGGGACTTATAAAAGCAAGGAAGAAATAGATGCTGATGGAATGTTTGGAAGATCATTCATTGGTGGCCCTAGATATTTAGATGTAGATGGAAATAGTGTTATCAATGAATTAGATTTTGTTACATTGGGAAGTAGTCAGCCTGATTTTTATGGTGGATTAAGAAACAATATAACTTACAAGAATTGGAATCTGGATGTATTCATTCATGGATCCTATGGAAATGATATTCTTGACGGATCAATTTTAAGAGGATACTTTGGGCGAGGTGGCAATGAAAATGTAAGACCTGAGGTCAAAGATAGATGGACAGCTCAAAACCCAACTTCAAACATCCCAAGAGCTGGGACAACAGCAGGAAGTTTTCAACCAACTAACAGTGCTATGATTAGTGATGGATCTTTTCTAAGGCTTAAAAATGTAACATTGTCATATAATTTTAAACCAAAATTTGTAAAAGATGCAACAGTTTATTTTTCTGGAACCAATCTACTGTTATTGACTAATTTCGATTGGGGAGATCCAGAAGCTAGTGAATATGGGGCAGACGCTCTTGAACAAGGAGTATCGAAAAATATATATCCCTACTCATCTAGTGTTGCATTTGGCATTAACATAAAATTATAATTAATAAAAACTAATAAATCATGAAACATATAATAAAAAACATTTTTAATTTACTACTAATAGCAGTTGTATTCACTTTTTTTACTGGTTGTGATGAAGATTATTTAGCTGAAGATTATAGAGATGGTCTGTCTCCACAAACCTTTTACAACAATGATACTGAGGCACAAATGGCAGTCAATGGAGTGTATGTTCTAATAAAAGGAAATAATTATTTTGGTGGAAGATGGAGGCAAGCTGCTTGGAATTTTGGTGCGGATGAAATGGGTCCCAGTAGAAATATTTGGAAAGAGGTACATAATTATACTTTTGCTGAAGGTGTTTACGATGGTCAAAGAATTTGGGATTCAGCTTACTCAGTCATTAGAAATGCTAATTCAGTTATTCAAGGGGTCAAAGATAACGATAAACTTAGCGATGCTATAAAAAAACAAACTCATGGTGAAGCATTAGTTCTTCGTGCAATTGCTTATTATGACTTAACAGTTCAATTTGGTGACGTTCCATATTTTAGAGAATTACTTTCAAGTGAAGAATTGTCTAAATTACCCAGAATTTCACTAACCAAAATAAGGACTGAAATGAAAGATGACTTACAAGAAGCATTTAATTTACTTCCTGATTCATACTCAGGTGCCGATCTAGGTAGAATGACGAAATGGGCTGCTATTGCTTTAAAATCTAAATTTCATTTGATGGATAGTGAATGGGCAGATGTTTTGTCAACTAGTGAAAATATTATAAATAATTCTCCACACAAATTGATGGATAAATTTGAGGATGTATACGGTTGGGACAAAACAACACCTGGAAATCAAGTTAAAACAGAACATATTTTATGGATTAATTATGCCGGTGCTTCAGGAGATGGTTTGGTCCCTAGACACAACTTACAGTTGACTAATGAAGTGAACCCCAGACTAAGAGATGAACCAAAGGATAAAAAGCAGAGGAATGCTCTTAAAAAGGTATTGGCAGCAAATAATCATGCATTTACTGGATTTGGCGCCCAAGTTCCACTTCCAGATCTTGCTAATAAAACAAATTGGGAATCTGGAGATTTGAGATATGATACGACTATTCTTAATGAATATGGGGGATTCAAATTAAAGTTCTCCTATTTTAAAAAATTACAAAATCTTGATCAGATTCATTCAATGAGAAATGGACATGCGGAAAATGTTGTAATGATTAGATTAGCTGATATATATTTGATGGCAGCTGAAGCAGCTAATGAGTTGAGTGGCCCTAGTTCAGCTTATAAATTTGTAAATAAAGTAAGGGAAAGAGCATTTGAACCTGATAAGCCCTGGACTGGTATGACAAAAGAAAGCTTTAGGACAGCTTTACAAGAAGAAAGAAAATTTGAATTGTGTGCAGAGGGTCACAGAAGAGTGGATTTAATTAGATGGGGTATTTTATTAGAAACAGTTGAAAAAACAAAATATTTTAAATACTCAACTACAAAAACAAATATTAAACCAAAACACGTGAAGTATCCCATACCGCTTGACGAAATTTTAAGAAATCCTGCATTATTGGAATCTGACCCAACAAATAACGGATATAGGTAGAAGTTTTTATTGTTTGAATTAAGCCTCTTTAAATTAATTTTAGAGGCTTTTTTGTTTAAACCCTTATTAATATTATGTTTGATATATGATCAATAGTTATAAGTTTTTAATTTTTCTTCCATTTTTTTTTCTTTCTTGTAATAAAGACATAAAAAATGAAATGCCAAATATTATATTGATAATGACTGATGATCAAGGTTGGGGTCAGACAGGTTATTATGATCACCCTGTATTAAAAACACCTAATCTTGATGCAATGGCTGAAAATGGATTACGTTTTGATAGATTTTATGCAGGGGCGCCTCAATGCTCTCCAACAAGAGCTAGTGTTTTAACTGGAAGGAATAATGATAGAACGGGTGTTTTTTATCATGGCTATCCGTTAAATAAAAATGAAACAACATTAGCTCAAAAATTAAAAAATATTGGTTACTCGACTGGACATTTTGGAAAATGGCATTTGAACGGAATCAGGGGTCCAGGTGTTCCAATTTTTGGAGATGATGAATATAACCCTGGTGTTTTTGGTTTTGATAAATGGATAAGTACTACAAATTTTTTTGATATTAATCCAGTGATGAGTGATAATGGAGAATTTATTGATTTTAAGGGAAGTTCATCTGAAGTCATAGTAAATGAAGCTTTAAAATTTATTGATAAAAATGTAAAACAAAATAAATCTTTTTTTACTGTAATTTGGGATGGATCACCACATAATCCTTTTGAGTCAAGTGAAGATGATAAAATAGGTTTTGAAAATTTAAACAAACAAAGTAGGCAACATTATGGTGAGATAGTAGCATTTGATAGAAGCATAGGTGTTTTAAGAAATAAGATAAGCGAATTAGGAATTTCAGATAATACAATTATTTGGTTTTGCAGTGATAATGGAGGCTTAGATAAAATTAGCCCCTCAACTGTAGGAGAGTTAAAAGGATTTAAAAACACAATGTGGGAGGGAGGGCTTAGAGTTCCTGGAATTATTGAATGGCCAAAAATCATAAAACCAAGAATTACTAAATATCCAGTATCGACAATGGATATATTTCCTACAATTTTAGAAATAGTTGGAATAAAATCGGATGAGAATTCTAATTATTTAGACGGAGAAAGTGTTGTTCCAATTTTTGAATCAAATCAAGAAACCAGATTATCAAAAATTCCTTTTCGTCATGATAACAGAGGAGCTTTAATTGATAATAATATTAAACTTGTGGTTCATGATATTAAAAACTTAGTTTTTGAGCTTTATAATTTATCAGATGACCCTATGGAGTCAAATGATATTTCAAAAATTAACACTGATTTATATAAAAAAATGAAAGATGAGTTTATCGATTGGAATGAGACTGTTAATATTGATATTTCAAAAATGAAAATAATCGATCCAGTGCATTGGCGAGATAATAAAAAATATTCTCCTTTTTTCGATCAATGGATACAGAGAAAAGAATATTCAGGATATATTAAAAGAAAACCATTACTATAATTTAATTACATAAAAAATGAAGATTAAACTTTTTTTACTTTTTACTTTTTACTTTTTATTTATTTCGTGTGAAAAATTAGATGAAACAAACAAACCCAATGTAATTATTTTTATTGCAGATGATATAAGCTGGGATGATTTTGGTTGTTATGGAAATAATCAAGTGAATACACCTAATATAGATCTTTTAGCTAAAAATGGTATAATTTTTAATAACACCTATTTAACTACAAGTTCTTGTAGTCCCAGTAGAAACTCAATAATCACTGGTCGATATCCTCACAACACGGGAGCTGCCGAACTTCATACATCTCCACCAATTGATATGATTTCATTTCCTGAAATTCTTAAAGATAATGGTTATTACACTCTTCAAGCTGGAAAATTTCATATGGGTGAGTATGCAAAAAGAGGTTTCAGTGAAGTTCATGATGATAAAAAAATTAATGGCTTAGGTGGTGAAAATTACTGGGAAAAAGCCATATTAAACCGACCAAAAGAAAAACCATTTTTTATGTGGATGGCATCTTATGATGCCCATCGAACTTGGGCAGAAAATAAATTTGCCAATACGCATAACCCAGATAAAATAATTGTCCCTGATTATCTAATTGACGGGGATTTGACCAGAAAAGATTTAGCAGATTATTATGATGAAATAACTAGATTTGATTTTCATATCGGTAAGGTAATTGAAAAATTAAAAGAACAGAATGTCTTTCAAAATACTCTAATTATAGTGATGTCTGATAACGGAAGACCCTTTCCCCATAGCAAAACTAGATTAAACGATCAGGGGGTGAAAACTCCATTTATAATCCATTATCCAAATATTAATGAATCAAAAGGAAAGATTAGCAATAGTCTAATTAGTTCAATTGATATTGCCCCTACAATAATTGATTTAGCAAATATTAACCCTGTAAAAAGTTTTCAAGGATTAAGTTTTAAAAAACTATTAATTGATCCAAATAAAAAATTTAGAAATTATGTTTTTGCTGAACATAATTGGCATGATTACGAAGCACATCAGAGGATGGTTAGAGATGACAGTTATTTATATATAATAAACTCCAGATCTAATTTTCCATTAACGGGACCACTAGATGCTATCAATAGTCCTACTTATATTGATTTAACAAACGCATTAAAAAATAAAGTGATAAATAGTAAACAATCTGAAATATTTATTAACCCGAGACCTAAAGAAGAACTATATAAAATAAATGACGACCCTTACCAATTTAATAATTTAATGAACAAAAATATAGTTCCAGAAAACTATATAGTTTTAAAACAAAAACTTAATGAATGGATATTAACAACGGGGGATAATATTCCCAAAAAGTTAACTAAGGATTGGTATTTAAAGGAACAAGAACAATATAATCAATCTTCATTATTAAAAACTAGTGATTTTGGAATTAGAGGAGAAATGCCAGGTTTTTATTTAAACGCAGTAAAAAACAATAATAAAGGACCTTTTTAATTACATATGTAATGGTTTTGTTAAGATATTGGCTGATAAAAAAACAGATGAAATATTGGGAGTTCATATTATTGGAGCAAGAGCAGCTGATTTAATTGCAGAAGCGGTTACTGCAATGGAATTTAGAGCATCAGCCGAGGATATTTCAAGAATGAGTCATTCGCATCCTACTTATGCTGAAGCTATTAAAGAAGCAGCTCTAGCTGCAACTCAGGATAGAGCGATGAAGAGCTTTCCTGAAAATGGGGAGCTTTTTTTGTTTTAAAAAGATTTTAGTTAATGTTATCTGGATGAAAAATGGAGTTTTTAGGAATTCTAGAAACTAAGTTGTCTGGTAAACTATTGGAAGTATCAGACAAGTGATTTTGTAATTTTTTTCTCAGTTTACTTACAGTTTCAGAATGTTTATGGGCAATATCATAGGCTTCAGAAACATCAGAATCAATATCATACAGTTCTGGGCTTTCCAAATCATATGGTAAAGAATAATTTATTTTATCCAGTTGTTTGACATGTAATTTCCATTTACCAATTCTTACGGCGTTTAAAGACGCTCTAGTCCAATAGTAAAACTCATTTCTAGGACTTTTCTCGCCCTTGGTAAGAACTTTGCTTAAATCATATCCATCCATTTTTCTGTCATTAGGAATTTCAGTATTTGATAATGTTGCAAAAGTGTTGATTATATCTAAGGTTGAGCCTAAACCTGACACAACTTTTTGTTTTATATATCCAGGTCCCCAAAAAATTGCCGGGACTCTTTGCCCTCCTTCGAAAGTAGTTCCTTTTCCTGCCCTTAATGGCCCTGCAGATCCTCCATGTGTTTTGAAACTAAGCCAAGGTCCGTTATCTGATGTAAATAGTACAATTGTAGTGTCATCAATTTTTAAATCTTTTAGGGTTTGAATTATTCTCCCGACACTCCAATCTATTTCTTCGATTACATCTCCGTATATCCCTCGTTTAGAAGATCCTATTTTTTTAGGATCAGCAAAAAGTGGAATATGAGGAAGAGAATGAGCTAAATACAAGAAAAAAGGATCTTTTTTCTTTTGTTTAATAAACTCAATTGATTTTTCAGTATATCTTTTAGTAATGGAAAATTGATTAACTGGTCTTTCAATTTCTTTATAATTTTCAATTAATGGAACGTTGTAGTCTTTTGTGTCTGCGACCCAGTTAGGATCTTCAATAAATTTTTTATAATTACTTGAGCCTTTCACTTTATCCATATCATTTGAATAAGGGATACCATAATAAAAATCAAATCCATGATTACCAGGCAAGAATTCTTTTAAATGCCCTAAATGCCATTTACCAATCATAGCAGTATTATAGTTTTTTTGTTTTAAAACTTCTGCTATTGTTATTTCTGAACTAGGCAAACCTTTATTAGAATCTGGAAATAGAACCGCTCTTTTTTTTGAAGTCATTCCATTTCTTATAGGATATCTTCCAGTTAAAAGTCCTGCTCTACTAGGTGTGCATACCGGGTCAGCGACATAAAATTGAGTCCATTTTTGACCCTCGCTTGCCATTTTGTCCAAGTGAGGCGTATTAATAGTAGGATTACCATAACTACCCAAATCTCCATAACCTAAATCGTCTGTAAAAATTATTACAAAATTTGGAGGGTTTTTCTTAATTATAGGATTATTTAAATTAGAGGTTTTTACAGATATAAAAGAAATAAAAAGTATGACGGTAATTAACGGTAAATAAGTGAATTTAAAATAGAGATATTTTATTTTTTTATACATAATGTATAAATATATAAATAAAGCTTTATTAATAATTGCTGTAAGTCAATACATATTTTTGTTAAATTAGGGATATGAGAAATATTTTAGCTCTTTTAATTTCTATAATCTTTATTAGTTGTTCAAATGACAAAGAAATTTCAAAATATTTCAAAATATTGCCTTCTTTACAAGAAATAAAGTTTAATAATGGATATTCAGATTTAAATTTTAAAAATATTAATTATGCTTATTCTGAAAAAAACATTCAACTTCCAATTAGATACCATTTTACAAAACATATTCAAACAAATAATTTAAGTGACGCTGTAATAAATTATTCAATAAATCCTGCTTTAGACTTAATTGATGAGGGATATAATTTAAAGATTACCAAAAATAAAATATCCATTATTGCTAAAGATGAAAAAGGATTGTTTTATGCGTTTATCACTCTAGATCTGTTGATTGAAGACAGTAAAGATCAAAATATAAATCTTCCATTAGTTTCCATTAAAGATTTTCCTTCACTTAAGTTTCGTCCTGTTCATATAGATATTAAGCATCATATGGAGAAAAAATCCTATTATTTCAATTTAATAGATGATTTAGCCAAACAAAAAATTAATGGAATTATTCTTGAATTTGAGGATAAATTAAAATACGAACTAAGACCCATAATTGGAGCTTCAGATGCATTACCAATTAAATGGTGGATTGAAATAAGTGAATATGCAATTAAAAGAAACATTATGATTAATCCTCTTGTGCAAGGTTTGGGTCATGCTTCCTTTATTTTAAAGCATGAAAAGAACAAACATTTAAGAGATAATCCTGAAAGTGATTGGGCTTTTAACCCATTAAATTCAGAAACTTATGATTTGCAATTTGATCTGTATTTAGATGCTATTAAAGCTACTCCACATGGAAAATATTTACATGTCGGTGGAGATGAAGTTCGTTTATTAAAAAGAGATGGTAAAAGTGAATTAGAACTAAACCTAATTTGGCTAAATAAAGTTTGTGAGTTTGCTAAAAAACACAACAGAATTCCCATTTTTTGGGATGACATGCCATTGAAACATGCAGGTGTTTATAGGCCTATGTTTAATAGTGAAATAAATGAGGAAAAAGTAGATGAAATATGGAAAAAAAATGAATTAAACTTAATGCAGTTCATAGAAAAGTTTCCAAAAAATGCAGTTTACATGAGGTGGAACTACCAAAAGTCTGAAACCTACGGTAATCAAAAAGCCATGGATTGGTATACAAAAAACAATCTTAAAGTAATGGGAGCCACAGCTGGTCAAACTAGATGGACACTGATGCCTCAAAATCAGAGTAATATTCCTCAAATTAAATCTTTTGCTATCTCATCAATAGAGAAGAAATTAGAGGGATTGCTTTTGACTCTTTGGGATGATGATTCTCCGCACTTTGAATTATATAAAAGAGGGATTGCTGCTTTTGCTCAATACACTTGGTCGGGAAACAAAACAACTATTGAAGAATTTAAAACCATTTATAGGCATAGGCGATTTGGCCCTGAATTTTCAAATAATGAATTTGCATTTATTGACAAACTTGAAAAGCCTGTAAGTTTATGGCTCAATATGTTATTAGAAGAAAAAGTAAGAAGAGCCGCGATATCTAAAGAAGAAAATCCATTGGAAACATTTATAATTGATTTACCTGATTTAGAAAATAAAGGAATGTGGTCTAAGAAATATTTTAATAAAATTGAAAATGCAAAGGCTTCTCTAATAATTAGTGAAGAAGTTGAGAAAGTTATCGAAAAGATAATAGAGAATGATCCAAATAATATGTACTCTATTGAGGTTTATAAACAAGTTAATGAATTGGTTAAGTTTTCTTCAAATATTATAATTTCTTTAGAGAAATTAGATCTCTCATTAGGAACTGATAATCAACAAACAGCAATGAAAGAAATATTAAACTTTGAAAAAAAGTTTAACACTCTAAGGGAAATTTTTGAGAAAGTCTATTCTAAAACCAGGATTTTAGAAAAGCCAAGTGACTATATTTTAGATCAAGATCATCATAATCATCCCGCAAATCAAAGTAAAAATTTTGATTGGCAGTTTTTTTCAGAAATTTATTTTTTAGAGAAAATAAAAAATAATTATAAAGATCTTTTATGAAAAATTACAATCGAAGGAAGTTTATTAAAACTACAGCGTTCTCTGCTGCTGCATTTACAGCAGCTTCATCAATAACAAATTGTGATAAAACAATTTCAATTCCTGACTCCAAAGGTAAATATATGGGAGGTTTTTCTGCACCTAAATTAGAGACTGTTAGAGTCGCATTTATAGGTGTTGGAGCTAGAGGAAGTGGACATTTAAGATCAATTGCAAAATTAGATGGTGTTGAAGTTGTTGCAATAAGTGATTTATATGAAGATAATGTATTAAGAAATTCTAAAGTTGCGCATGATTTGGGCAAAGGGGAAAAACACAATAAGATTGCTCAATATTGGGGAGAGGATGATAAATGGAAATTAATGCTTAAAGAAGTTAAACCTGATGCCGTGTTTGTATCTACAAACTGGAATAACCATGCTCCAATGGCTATTCATTCAATGGAAAATGGCGCACATGTTTTTGTTGAGGTTCCAATAGCTGTAACAATAGAAGATATGTGGAAAATTGTCAATACATCAGAAGAAACTCAAAAGCATTGTATGATGATGGAAAATGTTAATTATGGAAGAGATGAATTAATGTATTTAAATATGTGTAGAAATGGGGTGATTGGGGAATTATTACATGGGGAAGCAGCCTATATTCACGAACTTAGATTTCAGATGAAACAAGAAGATAGAGGGACTGGATCTTGGAGAACCCAACATTATGCAAATGGTAAAGGCAATTTATATCCGACTCATGGGCTTGGTCCAGTAGCTCAATATATGAACTTGGGAAGAAAAGAAGACACATTTAAAAGTATAATTTCTTATTCATCACCTGCTTTAGGGAGAAAATTATATGCTAAAAAGAATTATTCAAATGATCATAAATGGAATCAATTAGATTATCAAAATGGCGACATGAACACCTCAATAATAAAAACTAGTAAAGGAAGAACTGTTATGGTTCAATGGGATGAAACTAGCCCTAGGCCATATACGAGACATAATCTTGTGCAGGGAACAAAGGGGGCTTTAGCTGGTTTTCCTACAAGAGTTGCTTTGGAGGGAGGGTTTTTAGATGTTGCAAAAGATCATCATTCGTGGATACAAGGAGATGGATTAGAAAAGTTATATGATAAATATGACCATCCATTATATAAAAGATTAAATCAGAAGACTAAAAATAGCGGTCACGGCGGAATGGATGGAATAATGAGATATAGAATAGTTGAATGCCTCAGAAACGGACTGTCTTTGGATCAAAATGTGTATGAAGGATGTTATTGGAGTGCAGTTACCCCATTAAGCGGAAAATCAATATCAGAGAATGGAATGCCTCAACTATTCCCAGACTTTACTAGAGGAAATTGGGCAAAAACAAAACCTCTTAAAATTGTAATTTGAAAATTATTTTATGAAAAAACAAATATTACTTTTTATAACTATACTTATAACAGGATGTGCTGTTATTTTATTAAGTTCACAATCTTCTAGTTCTGAAAATGAGTGGATAAGTCTTTTTGATGGGGAAACAACCGAAGGTTGGAGAGGATACAACTCCAATGAGATGCCACCTGGTTGGACAGCTATGGATGGAATGCTAATGTTTGATACTGAACTTGAACTCGAACAAAATTATAAAGGAGGTAAGGATATTATTTTCGGAAATGAAGAGTTTGATAATTTTGAATTTTACGTAGAGTGGAAAATTCCAATTGGAGGAAATAGTGGTATTTTCTATCATATAAAGGAAGGATATGAAGGTCCACCTGAAATATCTCCTGAATACCAATTAATTGACGACATTAATTATGCTGATATCCATGATTTAAAATCATATAATGAGCAGTTTGGATCAAATGAACCAGAAAAACTTCAGGATTGGCAACAAACTGCTGCAGACTATGCAATGTACACTCCAGATTCATCCAAAAAATCATTAAATCCTGCAGGGGAATGGAATTCTTCAAAGATTGTTTTTACAACTGAAAAAGTCGAATATTGGCTAAATGGAAAAATGGTATTGCATTTTGTTCCATGGTCCAAGGATTGGTATAGTAAAAGAAATTCTGGAAAATGGATTAATGCTCCCGATTATGGAAAATATAAAAAAGGATTTATTGGATTTCAGGACCATGGTAGTTCTCTTTGGTTTAAAAATATTAAAATCAGAAAATTATAATTTTGAAATTTATTTTATTAAGATGAAAAATTATCTTTTTTTTATCGTGTTTATCGCGTTAAATGTTAATTCTCAATGGCAACCTGCTGGAGATAAGATTAAAACTTTTTGGGGTGAAAATATCGATCCTCAGAATGTTTTAAAGGAGTATCCTAGACCAATTTTAGTAAGAGAAAATTGGAAAAATTTAAATGGATTATGGAATTATACAATTACAAAAAAAGGAGAGTCAAAACCTACATATTATAATGATAAAATTTTAGTTCCATTTGCCATCGAGTCCAGTCTTTCTGGAGTTCAAAAAAGAATCTCAAAAGAAGAGGAACTATGGTATCATAAAGATTTTGAGATTCCTATATATTGGAGGAAAAAAGAAATTATTCTTCATTTCGGAGCTGTTGATTGGGAATCAGAACTCTGGATAAATGATCAAAAAGTAGGACTTCATAAAGGAGGTTATGACCCCTTTTCTTTTAATATTTCCCCATATTTAAATAAAGGCAAGAACCAAAAATTAGAACTTAGGGTTTGGGATCCAACTGATGATGGTTTTCAACCAAGAGGAAAACAAATCAATAATCCCAAAGGAATATGGTACACCCCTGTTTCTGGTATATGGCAAACTGTTTGGATAGAGCCTGTAAATTCTAAATATATTACCAATATACATACAACAACAAATATTGATGACTCTAGTATTCTTGTCAAGACCTTTAATTCATATGACTCAGAAAATGATTTAATGGAGTTCATTTTGAAAGAAAATAAAAGGATTGTATCAAAGACAATAGTAAAAGCAAGTGCAGAAACAAAATTATATATAAAAAACCCTAAATTATGGAGCCCAGAATCACCTTTTTTATACGACTTAGAAATTAAATTAATCTCAAAAGGGAAAGTACTAGATAATATAGTTACCTACTTTGGTATGCGTAAGATTTCCATAAAGAAAGATGTAAATGGAACAAGAAGAATGATGTTGAATAACAAAGAGTATTTTCAGTTTGGCACTTTAGATCAAGGGTGGTGGCCTGATGGATTATATACTGCTCCTAGCGACGAAGCATTGAAATTTGATATTCTAAAAACTAAGGAATTTGGATTCAATATGATTAGAAAACATGTGAAGGTAGAGCCTGCAAGATGGTACTATCATGCAGATAAAATAGGAATGTTAGTTTGGCAAGATATGCCTAATGGTGAGAATATTGTAAAACCGAAATGGGAAAGAAATAAATTTTTTAATGGAGAGGAATTTATTCCATCTTTTGAATCAGAAATAAATTTTAAAAGTGAATGGAAAAAGATTATGAATTTTCTCTATTCGAACCCATCGATTGTTTGTTGGGTTCCTTTTAATGAGGCATGGGGGCAATTTAAGACTGAGGAAATCAGTCAATTAACGAAAAATTTTGATTCATCCAGATTAGTGAATGCAGCAAGTGGAGGCAACTATTATAAGGTTGGAGATATTACGGATGTCCATAATTATCCTGAACCTAAAATGTTGTTTTATGATCCAGATCGATCCAATGTTTTGGGTGAATTTGGAGGAATAGGGTTAGCAATAGAAAATCACTTATGGCAAAACGATAAAAATTGGGGGTATGTTAAATACAAGAGTTCAGAAAAAGCTACAGATGAATATATTAATTTTGCCAATCAATTGCTTGAAATGGTTCATAAAGGCTTTTCTGGTGCTATTTACACTCAGATAACTGATGTTGAGGGGGAGGTAAATGGACTAATGACCTATGACAGAAAAATAATTAAATTAGATATTAACAGAATTAAAGAAATTAATAGAAAAGTAATAGAAGAATTACCAGCTGAATTTATTAGAATTCCACCTAACTTATAATAAAACTAGTAATTAAAATTAATCTGTTAATGTCTAAAAAAAGAAGATTTATCTTTTTTTTAATCTAATAAAACTGATTTTAATTAACTTTATTAAAATGTATATTTAATATGAAAAAAAATAGAAGAAATTTTTTAAAAACCTCGGCAACTTTGGCTTCATTACCTTTTATTCCTTCAGCAATTTGGTCTAATTCTGATAAAACTATTTTGAGAACTGCTCACATTGGTGTTGGCGGGATGGGATTATCGGATTTAAAAGATATTTCTTCTCACAAGAGTGTAAAAGTAGCGGCTTTATGCGATGTTGATTCTAATGCTCTTAATGAGGCTAGTAAATTACATCCTGAAGCGAAAATTTATAAAGATTATAGGATTATGTTTAAAGAAATGAGTGAAGGGTTTGATGCAGTTATTGTTTCTACACCCGATCATACTCATGCTCCAGCATCCATTATGGCAATGAATAATAATAAATCTGTTTATTGTCAAAAACCATTAACTCATCATGTAAGTGAGGCTAGAGCAATGGCGAAAATGGCAAATGAAAAAAATCTTATAACTCAAATGGGTATACAAGTTCATTCTTTTTATGATTATAAACTAGCAACTTTATTAATTCAATCAGGTTTAGTTGGAAAGGTGAGGAAAGTTAGAGCGTGGTCCCCAAAAAACTGGGGATATGATGGTCCTAAGCCAAAGGGATTTGATACTGTACCTAAAGATTTAGATTGGAATTTATGGTTAGGAACTGCAAAAAAAAGACCCTATAAAGATAAAGTTTTTCATCCCTATAATTGGAGGAAATTAGTTGATTTTGGTTGTGGGACATTAGGAGATATGGGAGTTCATATTTTTGATACGCCTTACAATGCTCTTGAGCTCGGTGTACCTACAACAATTAAAAATAGTTGTCGAAGACCAAATGGGTTTGGCTTCCCTGAAAATAATACAGTTACATATGAATTTCCGGGAACAAAATACACTACAGAATCGTTTAAATGGATCTGGAATGACGGTCCAGGATCTCCAAAAAAACATAAAGATTTAAAATTACCTAATAACGATAAGTTGCCCTCTCAAGGTGCTATTTTTTATGGTGAAAAAGGAAATCTTCTTTTACCACATTTTATGGAATTACCAAGACTAATTGTAGATGGTGAGTACAAGGAACTGGATTTGAAAAGTTTAGAAAATGCAGGAAAAATAACAAACGAGCCAGTTAGAGATTATGCTGGAGAATCTTATCTTCATTACCATCAATTTATTGATGCTTGCTTGGGTAAAGATAAATGTACAGCTCCTTTTTCCTATGCGTCCAGGTTAACTGAAACAATTTTATTGGGTGTAATTGCTAGTAATTTTCCTGGAAAAACACTTCATTGGGACAATAAAAAGGCTAAATTTAAGGAAGAAAAAGCCAATGCTTTTTTAGAAAGTTCTTATAGGAAGTTTTGACTTAATTTTCCTTGAAAATGAACTATCTGTAAATCTAAATCTAAATTTTTTAATTAATTTAATGTAATGAAATTTATTTTTTATTTACTATTATTTTACTCTTTTTTTGGGATTGCTCAAAACAATTTATTTCAACCATATAATCAAAAAATAGTTGGTAATAATTATGATTTAGAAATGACACCAATTAATGGTGGGGTTTTTTTAATGGGAAGTCCAAAAAGCGAAAAAAATCGTATGGCAGATGAAGGTCCAACTCATCAGGTAAAAGTTGATTCTTTTTGGATGGCAACACGCGAAACAACTTGGAATCTATATCATCTTTTTATGAGTCGTGATATAGATAAAACCCAACCAAAATTTAATTTAAAAAACGAAGTAAATATTGAAGTTGATGGTGTTTCAGGTGCTACAACACCATATGTTGAAATGAGTTTTGGAATGGGAACTGAGGGATATCCTGCAATTTCTATGACTCAGTTAGCTGCTAAAAAATTTTGTAAATGGCTCTCTGCTATGACAGGTAATTTTTATAGATTACCAACAGAATCTGAATGGGAATATGCTTGTAGGGCCGGGACACAAACAGCTTTTTCTTTTGGGGATGATACCAGTAAACTTGATGATTATGCTTGGTATAAAAATAACAGTGAAGAATCTTATCATAAAGTTGGTTTAAAAAAACCTAACCTTTGGGGTTTATACGATATGCATGGAAATGTTTCTGAATGGACATTGGATATGCATGATGTAAGAGCCTACCAAAAATACTCAGGAACTTTAGCAAGAAATCCTTACGAAAAACCATCAAAATTATATCCTAGAGTTGTGAGAGGAGGCTCCTGGTTGAATTCTAATTTTAAATTAAGAAGCGCTTCAAGACAAGCTTCTTCAAAACAATGGAAAAAACAGGACCCCCAAATACCTAGAAGTATTTGGTGGCATACTGATGCTCAATTTGTTGGGTTTAGAGTAATTAGACCATTAAAAGTACCCCCTTTAAAAGAACAAGAAGCTTATTGGGAATGATTATTTAAAAAAACAATTATGAATAGAAGAAATTTTATAACAAACTCGTCTTTAGTATCTGCCGGTTTATTTTCTGTAAGCCCTGCTTTTGCTAGCCTAGATAATTTAAAAAATAAACATAATTTTAACTTAAAATATGCTCCTCATTTAGGGATGTTTAAACATCATACTGGAAAAGATCCCATTGATGAATTACAATTTATGGTTGATCAAGGTTTTACGGCTTTTGAAGACAATAACATGAAAAAGAGAGACTTAGGAACCCAAAATAGAATAGCTTCATTTATGTTAAAAAATAACATGGAGATGGGTGTTTTTGTAGCTCATACGATTCATTGGAAAGAACCAAATTTGTCTAGTGGGAATAAGGAAAAGAGAGATGAATTTTTAAATGAAATTAAAAATTCTGTTGAAGTTGCAAAAAGAGTTAATGCTAAATGGATGACAGTTGTTCCTGGACATCTAGATTTAAGGTTAAATATTGGTTATCAAACATCAAATGTTATTGAATCTCTTAAATATGCAAGTGAAATTTTAGAACCTTACAATATGACAATGGTTTTAGAGCCTCTAAATTTTAAAAATCATCCAGGTTTATTTTTGTCTAAAAGTCCCCAGGCTTTTGAAATATGTAAATCAGTAAATTCACCGTCCTGTAAAATTTTATTTGATATTTATCATCAGCAAATTGAAGAAGGGAATCTAATTCCAAATATAGATGCTTGTTGGAATGAAATAGCTTATTTTCAAATTGGGGATAATCCAGGAAGAAAAGAACCAACAACTGGAGAAATAAATTATAAAAATATATTTAAGTATATTCATGAAAGAGGTTTTGATGGTATTCTAGGAATGGAACATGGGAATTCTAACCCAAATAAACAAGGTGAAATAGATGTGATTAAAGCCTATAAACAAGTTGATAATTTTTTAATTTAATAATATGAAAGAAAAAAAAATAAATAGAAGATCATTCGTAAAAAACACTACCATTAGCACAGGCGCTTTATTGACAGTCCCATTTTCTTTGGAAGCAATGGCTAATAATTCAAATAATAAAAAACTTAAACTTGCTGTAGTTGGATGTGGTGGAAGAGGTACAGGGGCAGTTGTTCAGGCGCTAAGAGCTGATAAGGATGTTGAACTGGTAGCAATGGCAGATGCATTTTTAGATAAAGTCGAGAATAGTTTAAAGTATGTAAAAGAAGAGCTAGAAGGTGAAATAAAAATTAACGTTAAAGAAAAAAATAGATTTCACGGATTTGATGCTTACAAAAAAGCAATTGACTTAGCAGATGTAATAATATTAGCAACTCCACCTGGATTTAGGCCCTTACATTTTGAATATGCTATTGAAAATGATAAACATGTATTTATGGAAAAACCAGTTGCAACGGATCCCAATGGAATTAGAAGAGTCTTAAAATCTGGTAAATTGGCTGAAGAAAAAAGATTAAACGTTGTAGTTGGCCTTCAAAGACGTTATCAAAAAAGTTATCTATCATTATTTGATAAAGTAAAAAAAGGAGATGTAGGTAAAATTGTCTCTGGACAAGTTTATTGGAATGGTGCTGGAGTGTGGGTTAGAAAAAGAGAATCAGGTCAATCTGAAATGGAATATCAAATGAGAAATTGGTATTACTTTAATTGGCTTTGTGGTGATCATATTGTTGAACAACATGTTCATAACCTTGATGTTGCTAATTGGTTTATTGGTGAGTACCCCGAATCTGCAAGTGGAATGGGAGGAAGAGAGGTTAGAAAAGGAATTGATCATGGTCAAATATTTGACCATCATTATGTTGAATATAATTATCCTAGTGGAGCGGTTATATCTAGTCAATGTCGACATCAGCCTGGAACTCACCGAAAAGTAAGTGAAACTTTTCAAGGTACAAAGGCTATAATTTCAACTAACAAAAACATAGCTCAAATGTTAGATCATGATGGTGATTCTTTATTTAAATACGGTGCTAAGGGAGATAAAAGTCCTTATCAAATTGAACATGACAAATTATTTGAGTCCATTAGAAATGGAGGAGTAATAAATAATACTGAGTATGGAGCCAAATCTACTTTGACATCAATTATGGGAAGAATGGCTACATATACTGGTAAAGAAATAACATGGGAACAAGCATTAAATTCAACAGATATTTTAGTTCCTGATAATCTTAATTGGGAAACAAATCCCCCAGTTATGCCTGATAATAACGGAAAATACCCTGTAGCGATTCCAGGTGTTTTTAAAATTAGTTAAATGAAAATAAAAGTAATCTTATTGCTTTGTTTTATCTTTTTTATTAGTTGTGAAAAACAAGATTCCACAGATCCTGAAATTATTAAAAATGAATGGACAACAAAACAGTTTATTTTTGATCATGATGGTTTATCCAGATCTTATATTTTACATAAACCTCAAGATTTTATTGAAAACTCTCCTTTAGTTTTTGTATTACATGGTTTTGGCAGTTCAGCAATGACTATTATGAGCTATTCTCAGATGAATACTTTAGCTGATCAAAATGGTTTTATGGTCTGCTATCCTCAAGGGTCAACTTTGGGCACTGGTCAAACTCATTGGAATGCTAATTTAGAAATGAGTTCCATAAATGATATTGATTTTTTGACACAATTAGCAAAAACTATACAATTTAATTATAAAACCAATCCAAAGAACACCTTTTCTAGTGGAATGTCAAATGGAGGTTTTATGAGTTATACATTAGGATGTGAAAAGTCAGATGTATTCAAAGCTATCGCATCAATTACTGGAACAATGAGTGGTAGGGACTGGAAAAATTGTGATCCTGCTTTTAAAATACCAGCATTACAGATTTCAGGTACTAATGACATAACTGTTCCTTGGGATGGAACTATGTCAACTGCGTATGGATGGGGAGGTGCCCCACATATTTTGAAGGTCATGGATTTTTGGGCAGAATTTAATTCTACTAAAAAAACTGAAAAAATAGATTTTCCAGACATTGATTCATCTGATAAATCAACAGTCTCTCTAACTAAACGAAAAGAAGGTTTTAATAATAATGAAGTTTGGCTTTACACAGTTACAGGTGGTGGTCATGATTGGCCTGGTTCATGGGGAAATAAGGACATAAGTGCTAGTAATGAAATTTGGAAATTTTTCAAACAACATTTAAAATAATTAGGCAAGTAAGTCTTTAATTACATTTCCAGAAACATCAGTTAATCTAAATCTTCTGCCCTGGTGTTTATATATCATTTTTGTATGATCAACTCCAAATTGATTTAAGATTGTTGCTTGTAAATCATGAACATGAACAGGATTTTTTACTATGTTGTATCCTAAATCGTCAGTCTCTCCGTAACTAAACCCAGGCTTAATTCCTGCTCCTGCCATAAAAATAGTAAATGATCTTGGATGATGATCTCTTCCGTAATTGGTTTCCGACAAAGTGCCTTGACAATAATTAGTTCTTCCAAATTCTCCTCCCCATACTACCAAAGTGTCTTCAAGTAATCCTCTCTGTTTTAGATCCATAATAAGTGCAGCTGTCGGTTGATCAACGTCACTTGATTGGCCTTTAATTTGGTTAGGCAGGTTTTCATGCTGGTCCCAACCCATATGATAAAGTTGAACAAATCTTACGTCTTTCTCAATTAATCTTCTAGCTTGTATACAATTAGCTGCATATGTACCAGGTTTATGAGCATTAGGCCCATACATTTGAAGAATATGGTCAGGCTCATCAGAAATATCCATTGTTTCAGGGACAGAAGTCTGCATTCTATAAGCCATTTCATATTGAGCTATTCTACTGCTAATTTCTGGATCCCCAAATGAAGCTTCTTGTTGGTGATTGAGCTCAGCTAGGTAGTCAAGCATTTTTCTTCTTTCTTGTGCACTAACTCCATCAGGATTCTTTAAATATAAAACAGGATCTTTTGCTGATCTAAATTGAACCCCTTGATGAAGTGAACTTAAAAATCCATTTCCCCAAAGTCTTGAGTATAATGGTTGTCCTTTTGGCCTTCCTGTTCCATTTGATAGTAAAACTACAAATGAAGGCATATTGTTATTTAAACTTCCAAGACCATAGCTCATCCATGAACCCATGCTAGGTCTACCTGGTTGTTGTGATCCAGTTTGAAAAAAAGTTATCGCAGGATCATGATTTATTGCTTCTGTATGCATTGATTTAACAAAACACAACTCGTCAGCAATTTTTCCAACGTAGGGCATTAATTCACTAACCCATGCTCTAGATTCTCCATATTGTTTAAAATTATAATTACTTCCAACCAATGGAAAATTATTTTGACCTGATGTCATTCCTGTTAATCTTTGACCATCTCTGACAGATTTTGGCAAATCACTCCCCCTAAATTGATTCAATTTTGGTTTATAGTCAAATAGGTCTAATTGCGATGGACCTCCACTTTGAAATAAATAGATAATTCTTTTTGCTTTTGGGGCAAAATGAGGAAGGTTTAAATCATTTTTTAAGGACGAAAAAGGATCAATATCATTGCCTGTTCCAAAAGGGTCTAACATAGAACCAAGTGCTAAACCACCAATACCTAAACCAGCTTTTTTTAAAAAGTTTCGTCTGTTGTTGTTTAAGAAGTGTTTATGTATTTCTTCCATTTTTTAACTTTTTTGGGTGGTTTCGTCTAAGTTATAGACCAATACTGTTAAAGAATTGAAAGCTTTTTCATCTTCAATATCATTCAATTTTTTAACTTCAATAAAAAATTCTTTTAGTTTAATTAATTCAATTTCGATTGGTGTCCTTCCAGTAACAGTTCTATAAAGTTTTAAAATTTTTTCGTCAATTGAGGTTTTTTCTTTAAAAATAGATTTAGATAAATTTTCTGCAGCAAGTTGATACTGAGGATCATTCATTAATGCTAAAGATTGTAATGGAGTACTAGTTTTTTGTCTTACTGTGACACAAAAATCTCTGGTTGGAGCATCAAATATCATCATAGAAGGAGGAGGAACTGTTCTTTTCCAAAAAGTATATAAACTTCTTCTAAACAAGTTGTCCCCTGTGTCTGGAACATAAAATGCTAAACTTCCGCCCCCGCCACCGGTAACTTCATTCCATAGATTTGGTGGTTGCATTGGTTTAACGCTAGGACCACCAATTTTTTCAACAAGCATTCCACTCGTAGCAAGAGCATTATCTCTAATCATTTCTGCTGAAAGTTTTTGTCTTGGATAATTAGCAAGGTATGTATTATCAGAATCCATTAAGCGGTTTTCCTTCTTAACTTTACTTGACTGCCTGTAGGTAGACGACATTACTATTCTTTTAATAAATTTTTTAGTATCCCAGTTGTCTTTATTTTGAAACGTGTGAGCTAGCCAATCTAATAATTCAGGATTAAATGGTTTATTTCCTTGACTTCCAAAGTCATCAGGTGTTGCTACTATACCAATTCCAAAAAATTGTTGCCATAATCTATTAACTGTAACTCTTGATGTCAGAGGATTGTCTTTGTCAAAAAACCATTTTGATAATCCTATTCTATCGGTTGAATATTTTTGTTCATCAAATTTTAATACAACTTCTGGTGTACTAGGTTTAACCAGTCTGGTTGGAGAGTCATAACTTCCTCTGTTTAAAACATAAGTATTTCTTAAGTTTTCAGTTTCTTTCATTACCATAAGTGTTACGTTGTTGATACTATCTGGTAAGTTTATAAAAGGCAAATCATTTTTAATATCTTTTGAGCTTATAGTTAAGTTTGGTTTTGGGGCAGTTTCCCCATAAACAATTAAACCGTCCTCGTCAACATTATTAAAAAAACTATAAAAACTAAAAAATTCATCGTGCGAAATTGGATCATATTTATGTGTATGACATCTTGCACATTCGACTGTTAATCCCATCATGATTTTTGCAGAAGTAACCGTTCGATCAGCGACGTATTCAACTCTATATTCTTCAGGAACAACACCACCTTCTTGTGTGATTTTATGATTTCTATTGAAACCAGAAGCTAAAATTTGTTCTTTTGTAGCGTTTGGAAGCATGTCTCCTGCCATTTGCCATGTAATAAACTTGTCATATGGCATGTTCGAATTATAAGCGTGAATTACCCAATCTCTCCATGGCCACATGATTCGTTCTTGATCATCTTGATAACCATGACTATCACCGTATCTAGATAAATCCATCCAAATGGCAGTCATTCGTTCTCCGTAAGATTTAGATTCTAATAAATTATCTATTACAAACTCATATGCATTTTTACTCTTGTCAGAAATGAAATTATCAATATTTTCTAATGTAGGAGGAAGACCAGTTATATCAAAATAAACTCTTCTAATTAATATTTCTTTTTCTTCAATTTTTGAAGGAGACATTCCTTTAGATTCTAATTTGTTGGCTATAAAAAAATCTATTTCATTTGATGCCCAATTTTCAATATTTATTTTTGGGATTTCAGGTAACATAGGTTTTGAATATGCCCAATGGGGTTCCCATTTACCGCCCTGAGCAACCCAGTCTTTTAAAATTTGTTTTTCTCTTTCTGATAATTTTAAATTAGACTCAGGTGGAGGCATTATATATTTGGCTTCATCACTATAAATCCTTTTTAAAATTTCACTTTCATTAGGCTTTTTTTGATCAATTACAAAATGATTTGGATTGTCTTCAAGTGCCGCATAGAAACCTTGCTCAATATCTAACCTTAAATTAGCTTTCCTAGCTTTATCATCTGGACCGTGACAGGTGTAACATTTATC
>MDSY01055349.1_pt1 | contig 27288 bp, 26 predicted proteins | sample 811131 | NCBI WGS metagenome assembly MDSY01 (sample SAMN05326643, study PRJNA326480) | marine metagenome | isolation source: seawater | place: Atlantic Ocean: South West | collected 2010
GTGTTGGTTGAGAGGCCAGTTTATCCTACTAAATACCTGCCAGCCGACAGAAACTGAATTTGCTCAATCTCCTAACGTGAGCAAATTGGCCGAGATTAATTTGTCTCGGCCTTTTTTTATTTTTACCGAAACATCCCACCAATTTCAAACAAAACGCTGAGCAAGACATTTTGTTCGATATAGTCTAAGCATGTTCTATGCCAGTCTTAAAAAAGTGTTTTCTTAAATCTCTGCTCAAAACGAAAAGCGCTTAGCCTTACAGACTCTTGAGTTCCTACTCCATTAACGATTCTTTTCGAACTGGCAGATACCTTGTGTAGCTAAATGTAATGAGTGTTCTCAATCAAAAAGTTGCCAATAACCCATATTTTCAACGTTTTTTTAAAATTTTTTGTATTTTATATTCTTTTAAAATCAATGTCTTATACTATATTGGCTGGAGGGATTAAAAAAAAACGAAAAAAAGCTAAAGAATCTAAAGACTTTGCCGATACCTATTGTTGAGGGGTAATTTACTTTACTTTTAAGAGAGGAGTTAGTTGGGACTAGTGACCCGACTAATTTGAACTGGAAGGATTTGATGATACCACATCGGCCATTGAATCCCTAGGAGGTAATCTAATGTCTTTATTTGTAAATACTAATGTGTCATCGATCAATGCACAACGTCAGCTTTTTGACGTAAATGATCGCTTAAACACGTCTTTTGAAAGACTATCATCGGGATTCCGTATTAACAGTGCAGCAGATGATGCTGCAGGCTTGCAGATCTCAGATCGTCTAACGTCTCAGGTTCAAGGTTTGAACCAAGCCGTTCGTAACGCGAACGATGCTATTTCTTTATCTCAAACGGCTGAAGGTGCCCTAAGCGAAGTAACTACAAGCTTACAGCGTATCCGTACACTTGCAGTTCAATCGCAAAATGGCATAAACAGCTCGGCCGACCGTCAAGCACTTCAAAAAGAAGTATCAGCGCTACGTACTGAGATTTCGCGTATCGCTACTGACACTCAGTTTGGTAACGTTAATATATTGGACGGTAACTTCTCAGCGAAGTTTCTTGTTGGTGCCAACGCTGGCCAAACTATCTCAGTAAACTTATCGTCTACTAATTTAGGTTCTATCAGTGGTTTTAGCGCAACAGGCCTTGGAATCACCACCAACGATGTATCTACTGCGGCGGGCGCATCGTCTTTGCTAAGTGATATCGACGCAGCTATCTCTGGTATCGGGGCTGTGCGTGCGGACCTTGGTGCACTTCAAAACCGCTTCCAGTCTACTATTCGTAACTTAAGCAATATTAGCGAAAATCTGTCTTCTGCTCGCTCACAAATCCGTGATACAGATTTTGCGACAGAAACCGCTGAGCTAACTAGAAACCAGATTATCCAGCAAGCATCTGTTTCAGTACTCAGTCAGGCGAATCAGCGTCCACAAACTGCGCTGTCTTTGCTTGGATAAGCTATACTTTAATTAGTTACCTTAGTTGAGATGTAACGGGTGCTTGTGCTTTGTGTGCAAGGCCCGTTTTGTCGTTTCAGTTAGGAGGTATTAAGTGGAAATTCAAAATACCCAAAGTGGCCAAGGTTTTGCATCGACTACGCCATTGGCACCAGTGCGAAATGAAGCGCCTTCGGTTTCTGATTTGAATGCTAATCGCAATGGGCAGCAAACTGGAGAACAAAGTCAACTTGCTAATCAAGCTAAGCAGGCTCAGTTTTCAGGTACAAATGTTGACGAACAAAATAACGCTCAAGCTTCTGGTCAGCAAGCCGATAACAAAAATGTAGAGAGGAACGGGGCACAGTTAGATGAAGCTGTCGCCAAAGTTGAATCATTCCTTAAGGTTCAGAATCGAGATTTAGCATTTACTATTGACGAAGAAACAAATCGCTCGGTGGTAACGGTAAAAGATTCACAATCTGGCGATGTCATTAGGCAAATACCTTCAGAAGAAGTATTGAAACTTGCTGAACGCATTCAAGAGTTGCAACAGGATGTTGGGAACAGTGTAGGAGTGTTTATCAACAATCAGGTTTAACGAGGTAAAGTATGACAATTCAGTCTCTAGGTGTGGGCTCAGGCCTGGCACTCGATGATCTTGTACAACAGCTTCTAACTGCAGAACGTCAGCCTAAAGAGGAACGTTTAAACGCGAAGGAAGAGCGTATAGAGGCTGAAATTTCTGGCCTAGGACAAATTAAATCTAAGCTGTCTGACTTTAAAGATGCCGTAGATGAGTTGCGCAGTGATAACGGTATTAATGGTCGAGAGCCCACCATCACCAATCCTTCTGAAGACAATGACGTTCTTTCTGCAGAAGCGTCAAACTCCGCATTGCGAGGCAGTTACGAAGTTGTCGTCGAACAACTTGCAGCTGGAAGCCGAATAACTACAGATGCAGGTGCATTTACATCGAGTAGTGACCCCGTTCTTACTTCGGGAACCGGTTCATTGACCTTTGACGTAGGCGGAAGTAAAAGCTTCACCATAGACGTTACCGCTGGTATGTCGCTTACCGCGTTACGCGAAAAAATAAATAATTCCGACGATAATTTTGGTGTTACCGCAAACATTATTGATACAGGAACTGGCGCAGGCCCTCGACTAGTATTCTCCTCTAGCGAGACTGGCGATGGCAACGACTTGGTTATCACTAATGATACTGGGGCTGCTGAGCTAGATCGTTTATCGACGACTGGCGGCACCAACAATATCAGTGCAGCAAATATAGAAAGCGCGAGAAACGCCATCGCTTATATTGATGGCATTGAAGTCCAAAGTAGCTCGAACGAGTTCGAAAATACAATTCAGAACGTCTCCTTTGAGGTTAATGAAGTTTCGCCGAAGGATGCTGCGGGCGATTTTTTAGCGACAAAACTTAGCATCGGTTATGACAAAGAAGGCTTAGATAAAAAGATCAGAGACTTTGTCGATAACTACAATGCACTGATTGATGAAATCAAAACATTAACTCGATACGGTGAGTCTGAACTAGAAGAAGACGGCGCATTGGCAGGTGATTCTTTGTTGCGCGGTATTCAAAGCGGCTTAGCTTCTATTGTTGGGGATAATGTGAGCTCTTCTGCACTAGGTGGACTTTTCCAAATCGGTATAGAGTTCGACGATGATGGCAAGCTCGAAATTGGTTCGACTGATTTTGGCTTAGGGACTGGCGAAGACCGACTTGAAGATGCACTAGAAGATAGCTTTGATGAAATCGCTAAATTGTTCACTGACTCAGATGAGGGTATTGCTACTCGGTTGTATGAGTTTTCTAAAGAATACACCTCTTACAGTGGATTAATTAGCTTAAGAGAGCGTGCGGCGAAAGACGACCGCGAAGATTTATACGATCAGCGCGAGACGCTTGAGTTACGTATGCTGAATTACGAAGAGATACTTCGAGATAAATATTTGAACCTCGACCAAACCGTTGCGCAGTTAAATCAGACTGGTTCAGCGCTGTTAGCGTCGTTGTAACTAAAGTAGAGTTGGAGTTTTTATGTCACTCAAAGGTATAAATGCCTATCGCAAGGGTAATCTGAAACAGGACGTAGCAAATGCTGATCCGCATAAGCTTACTTTGATGCTGTTACAGGGGGCTCTCGACCGAATTGCGTATGCTAAAGGTGCGATGGAGCGTAAAGAATTGGTGGTCAAAGCTGATTACATCTCGAAGGCAAGTGCGATTATTATGCATTTGCGGGACACGCTCGATTTAGAAGTAGGCGGTGAAGTCGCTGAAAATATGTTTGCGTTGTATAACTATATGGTTGAACGCTTAAATGACGCACACTTTAATAACGACTTGAATATGTTAGATGAAGTGTCTAGCCTATTAACACCAATTCGAGATGCATGGGTACAGATTCCTGAAGAAGCTAAACAGGAAGCCTATGAAGCCCAGCGTCAGAACCGACAAGCTATTTGAAAAACTCGATATTAAATCACAGCGATACTCCATTATTTCTTCAAGCAGTTAACGCAGAGTTAGCTGCTTGTTTGTCTTCGTCCAGTGACACGTTTTCTACCGAACGATTTCGGTACCTTTCCCAAATACGCCATAAAGTTGTTGTTCGAGCGCTGCGTCGATTAGACGGCGATAAAAAATCGAAATTTGCTAAAGAAGAACTCGAAATAAATCAGAAGCTTGCAGAGCTGGCGCAAGGATTGCTTGATAACGCTAAAAGAGAAGCGGTCAAATTTTCCAGAGGCCGTGCAGCCGTTAAGAAATATAAATAGCCATGTTACAGCAAATACAATTTCACGTTCATGAAGATGAAGAGCAACAGCAGCTAATTGAGCAAGAGCTTGCGCAAGTAATAAGAGTTAATTACCGTCTAAGTATCGGCGCATTCCAACGTTTTATTCCTTCATTAGCAAAGCTTGTTGAAGATAATGAGGCGAGTGTTTCTACGCTTTTATGTAACAAGTTTGGCGAACTAAATATTATTAACTACAACACGGGGCAAGTGTTGTACGGTGAGCACCCCGAAAATGAAGTGCTCTCTCACTATAAAGCCTATCAAGCTCGTTCGGTTTCCATTGAATTGCCTGTTAAAAAAGTTCAAAGCACTTCAGCGTTGATTATCTTAGGTTTGGGTTTAGGCTATCACCTTTCACATTTAGTAAACGAAGGCGCGTACAAACACATAGTGGTTTATGAACCCAATATTGATTATTTTGTATGCTCCCTTTCTAGTCTTAACTGGAAAGAACTATTACAAACAGCAAAAGAACGGAACATTGCGCTTTACCTGCAAATTGGTTCTGACGGCGCTAATTTCGCTAAAGACATGTTAGAGCTCAAAGAGCACGTCGGTGTCAACAAGCTAGACTTCTATAAGCACCTTCACAATTCTGTATTTAACAGTCTTGAAAATAAACTGCTTTGTTCAGATTGGGAAGAATTGCAGTCGTGGATGCCTGCGCGTACTGCGGCGCCTCTTAGTGAAAGTTATCTTCCGCCATGGGCACCTCTGAAAAATGACAATGAATTGCTTGCTTCAAATCTAGACGAAGACAAGAAGAAGAAAAACCTTATCGCTTTGGAAGAATACTTTCCGGACCTTTACAGAGAGTTTGTAGATTATGAGCCTCAACAATGGGCGCCCAGCGCTAATTCGGATGGGGAAGTTCATCTTTATCATAAATTGACTAACTCGCTATTTTCTAGCGCGCCTGTTGAAGATGCGAAAACTAGTTACAAATCCTTTTTATCAAAGCCAAATAAAGACGGTCTACTATTGAGTTATAAAGGGAAAAAGTTAAAGGGTTATTTACACTATCAGCTTGTAGAAGAGTGCGAATCTGTATTAAAAAATGTTCAAGAGCAACAAAGTGCGTTACCCCATCAAGTTAAGTCCCTTATACAATTTGGTATTGGCAGTGGCTACACTCTTGATTATTTAACAAGGGAGCACGATATCGGTATGCTTTTTATTTGCGAGCCGAATCGAGATTTCTTTTACGCGTCTTTATATGCTGTTGACTGGTCAAAAATTATTTCTTTATTTGATGAGGGAAAAAAGCGCCTTTATTTAAATATTGGGGATGATGGCTCCAATCTTACTAATGATTTGTTGGTGCAATTTCAATCCGTGGGCCCCTACGTATTAGCAAATACGTTTTTCTTTCAAAGCTACTTGAATAATGAGCTCGCTGATGCTGTGGCAAGATTGCGCGAACAGTTGTTAGTGATAATATCGATGGGGGACTATTTTGATAACGCAAAGTACGGTATCGCCCATACGCGTTGGGCTTTAGAAAATAAAGTTCCTTTTCTTCTGAAGAAGTCGGAGCGAAACTTATCAGCGCAATGTTCTGATGTACCTGTATTTATTGTGGGTAACGGACCATCTTTAGATAGTTTACTCGATATGTTAAAGGAGGAAAGAGAGCAAGCGATAGTAATCTCCTGCGGTACAGCGTTACAAGCTCTTCACCGAAATGGTATCACTCCAGACTTCCATGCTGAAATTGAAACTAATCGTTCTACTTTTGACTGGCTAACTCGCATAGACGACCCAGCTTACCTTAAAAAAATCACGTTGTTGAGTTGTAATGGAATTCATCCTGACTCTGCTACGCTTTTTGAAAAAACACTGCTCGCTTTTAAGCAAGGAGAAGCTTCTACTGTTTCGATAACAGAATTAGACAAAAAACATCCATTTGCTTTACTTGAGTTTGCCTATCCAACGGTGACTAACTTTGTCGCTAACTTTGTCACAGAAATTGGCTTTAATCAGATTTATTTATTCGGAACTGATATGGGGTTTGCTAGCGACACATATCACCACTCTAAATCTTCAGGCTATTACGATTGCACGGGTAAAGAGCTTTACAGTTATAAAGACAATCATTCGCTCTCTCTTTTTGTGCCAGGTAACTTTAAGCCGTGGGTTAAGACAAAATACGAATTTAAAGTATCAAAAGGTGTTTTAGAGCAAACTTTCGCTAAATCCGATGCTGAAGTTTATAATTTAAACGACGGAGCAAAAATAAACGGTGCAAAACCACTCGAGAAAGACTTCGTTTTAATCACTTCTTCTGCAGAGCAGAAGCAACATGCTAAGCAAATGCTTGTAGAGAATGCATTTTCGTTTACATCTAATGATAGGTTTCTTTCGATGTATGAACAGCGCTATCTAACAAGCAGCCTTCTCGAAGAGCTATCAGCGCTAAAGCGTGTTTTGTCCAAACCGGTATGCACCTTTTCAGATATAGAAAGTTTGGTGTCAGAGCAGAGAGACTTCATAGTTTCTTCGTATTTACGTAAGAGATCGCTCACATTTTATTACCTAAATGGAACATTTAACTACATAAATAGTATGTTTAGTAAACTTCTGAATAGTTCTGATGAGGAAGTTGCGGTCCAATCAGCTACATTATTGTTATCGTTGTGGCAAAATTTCATAACTGACGTGACCTCAATAATTGAAAACGACCAGTATGGAATCGACAACGTTTCTCCATTTGCAAGTACCCGACGTCTAAATTATTTAATTAATCAATGGAAAAACAGGCCGCTAAAGATATCGCATTCAAATAACGTAAGCCCGATTATTACTAGTCTTGGATATTTAGCTCACAATGAAAAAGTCAGCGAAGCTCGTTCTATACAATTGAACTGGATAGAAAATGAAAACGACTATTTTTTAATTTCCAGAAATGCTTGTAATATTGTCAAGTTTTCAACTTACGCAAATTTTCATGAAAAACCGCGAGAAGGTGTTAGCTTAATCTATTCGGGTGATTTTAATTTGCTTGAGGACCCATATCAAAGCAATCGATACGAACTAATAAACACTAGTATCATAGCTTTAATGAATAATTTAGAAAATGTAACTATTTTTCAGAAAATCAGTCGTCATACTAGCTTTAGCTATGCATTTTTTGATGATTATATAGAGTATAGCGAAGGTTTTGTCTGCTACGGTGGTCCTGATTTTATCTTATTAGTTAACGACTTTTTGCACTCAGACCAACTAGTACTTCGAACTGGTGACCGTCTTAAATATATCCCCCGTCTTAAAGCTTCTGATCTTATATATGAATATATTTCTGATAAAGAGAAGGAGGCACGGGTTAGCATGATTAAAGACTTTATAGCAAGTAATTCAATATAATTATCTTACTTTTTCGTTCCTAGTATAGGCTGATAGTAACCTTTTGAAACTTCTAGTTACCAATATATCTAGGTGAAAGAGTTTAGATTGATTCAAATTACAATATATAAATCGTCACTGCCATGGGATAGATGAAATGGCTTTAATTACAGCTTTAATGACAACGTACAATTGCGACTCTTTCGTTGAAGATACCATTCAAAGTATTCTTGAGCAGTCGCTACCTGATTTTGAATTTTTAATATTGGATGATGGGTCGACAGATGAAACTTGTCAAAAAGTATTGAGTTTCAGTGACTCTAGAATTCGATTTTACAGTTATTCAGAAAATAAAGGTGTTGGTTACAGGTTAAATCAAGCACTTAAAATGATAAACACACCGTATATCGCAAAGGTTGATGCAGACGACATTAGTGTAACGAGTCGCTTTGCCGAGCAGTATAACTATTTATTACAAAACCGTAGCATCGATATTGTAAAAAGTTACTTTGAATATTTCGCGGATGATCAAACCATTGCTAAAAGTGAACGCTTTCAAGATTTTCGTTTAAATAAAGAAGCTGCTCACAACACCTTAGATACGCCGGAGTCAATCTCTAATCAGTTGTATCGTTGGAACTGTGTCATGCACACTACCTATTTCGCAAGGAGTAGTGTAATTAAAGAAGTAGGCTACGAACCTGTTCGTGTAGGTGAGGATTACGGCCTTTTCTATAGGGCAAACATGCATGGGATAAAGATAGGTTGTGTCCCGAAGGTGCTTGTAAAAATGAGATTAAGCCAGTCTTCTGTGACTACGCAAATTGACTCAGCATATCATTTTGCAATGGTACTGTTTAATTTAAAATTTGATGACATACATAAGCTAGTTGAGAAACATAATCAGGTGTGGATATATGGCACAGGAGCATTAGCAAAAGCGCTTATGGAGGTTTTGGTCAAAAATAAGATAGATTGTCTCGGGTTTGTTGACAGAGAAAATGGTTCTCTACTAGTTAGTGACACATTGCACCCAGTGACGAAAATAGACTGTTTTACTGCTAAGCCGATAATAATCGCAGCTCAACCTGTCAGAGCAGAAATTTCTCGACTATTAGAAGAGCGGGATTATGAGGAATGGATTGATTATATGGTGTTCGCGTGAATAAGGCGTTGAATTCTCCAAAGATTACCGTGTTGATGCCAGCGTACAATGCAGAACAATTTATCACAGCTGCCGTGAGTTCGATATTGGCGCAGGAGTTTAGCAATTTTAAATTGGTAATACTAGACGATGGCTCAAATGACAGAACGCCTGAAATTTTAGCTAGTTTCGCTCGTTTAGATGACCGAATCACAATCTACACCAACCTAAGTAAGACGGGAATACTGGCAGCGAGAGATAAGTTACTCAGTTACGTGGACACCGAATACTTTGCCTGGATGGATGCTGACGATATTTCTACGCCTGACCGTTTGAGAAAACAAATAGACTTTTTAGATAACAATGCCCACATAGATATTGTTGCCAGCAGTTGGTCCATTCTTGGCACTGACGACAAGACAATACCATATAGCGATCCCGAAGAAATAAAGGCAGCCATGTTGGTGAGCAACCCCTTTCATAACCCTGTAATGATGGTAAGAACAGCTTCTATACAAGATTTACCCTTTAATTATAAAGATTGCGGCGTGAAAAGCGCTTCTGATTTCGCTTTCGTCACATTCATTAAGTATAGATGCCTTTTTTCTACGTTATCAGACGTACTTTATTTTTACAGAGTTCATCCTAACCAAGAAAGTACCGCAAACTCTAGGGTGCAAAGAGATTCCTTAAAACTATTGATGTGTCGACAGTTTGAAGATCACGGTGTTTCTATACCTCCGGAAATAAGAGAATTGATACGGACCTTTCCAGACGAAAAAACGACAATAGAGCAAGCTAATGAAATAGGAAAGGTTTATACAAAAATGATAGTTACCAACCGAGATGGCCGATGGTACAAGGAACAATTTTTGAAAAAGCATTTAGGAATAAGTTATAAGCGCATTTGTAGTCAACATGGACTGAAGGGGCTAAGACTCTTCATTAAACATTTTGGTACAACAGAGGTTCTAAAAGGTAAAAAGTTTGGTTTTTCATTTTTAGCAGATTGTTTCAAGGAATAATATTTTGGTTTTAGCTACTTTAGAAAGTGTTAGTGAAAAATATAGTCATATCCCTTATATGGGTTTTAAGAAAGCCAACTTTATAAGAGAAATAATTAATGAAAATAATTATTCACACTTGTTAGAACTGGGCTTTTTCCACGGGAAAAGTAGCGTCTTATTGGCTAGTATTTTAGAAGAGAGAAAGAAAGGCCATCTAACAACAATTGATCTTCATTCTGCCAGGGAGAGAAAACCAAACATTGAAACTCTATTAAACACAGAGGGGCTTGCCCATCGAGTTACACCTCTTTATTGCACTCGATCATACAATTGGGAGTTAATGCAGCAAATCCAATCAGATCCAACCCCTCGTTATGATTTTTGCTATTTGGATGGTGGACACACATTGGACCACACGGGTCTTGGCTTTTTTCTCGTTGATAAATTGTTGAGAGTTGGAGGTACAATTGTTTTTGATGACTTAGACTGGACCTTGTCGAGCAATCCGGTGTATAGAGAGAAATTAGAGGAAGGTGTCGATATTTATGCAGAATACAGTGAGTCAGAAAAAAATACGCCTGCGGTAAAAATGGTTTTCGAGCATTTAGTTGGCTCAAGTGGCTATCAATGTGAGACTGTCGAGGAATTTGGGTGGGGAATCGCTCAAAAAGTTCGATGATGCACGATGCTCCATGTTTACTCAGCGTCGCAATATGTACGTATAATAGAGCGAGCTTTTTAAGGTTTCTCTTGGAAAGCTTGGTAAGCCAAATAACAGAACATCAGAGTGTTGAACTGTTAATCATAGATAATAATTCGACAGATGAAACAGGTGCTATAGCGGCAGAATTTGCTCAACACTTTCCATTCGCAAGAGCTTTGTTTTGTAGAGAACAAGGACTAAGTTTTGCAAGAAATCATGCGTTAAACGAGGCTAGAGGAAAGTGGATTGCATATATTGATGATGACGCTTACGCCGCGCCTGACTGGTTGCATGAAGGACTGCGCTTAATTAAAGAGGGCAAATATGACGCTTTCGGAGGCGTATATTATCCTTGGTATAAAGACGGAAAAAAAAGTTGGTTCGACGACAGCTTCGAAAGTAATGCTAGTTGGCTGGAGATTACGGTTGAAGGGCGTTTAAAAAGAGGTTACTTTTCAGGTGGCAACTGCTTCTTTAAAATAGGTAAATTAAAAGCAGTGAAAGGTTTTCCTATAGCTTTAGGTATGAATGGAAAGTCTGTAGGGTATGGAGAAGAAACATATACTCAGCGGCTAATGGCATTAAATGGCGATGTACTCGGTTTTTCGAAGCGTTTGATAATTCACCATTATACACCACTAGAAAAGCAGAGTATTTGGTGGTCCTGTCAAAGACACGTCAAATACGGGCAATCTTTTTGGGGAATTTATCAAAAACCACTGAGGTACCGTATGCTGTACACCCTATGCAAACAAGAAATAGTATCAACCTTACAGGCTATCGTAGTCAGTAAGTCAAAACATAAACATATCTTTTGTCATCTGTACGTTGCAGCTAGATTTATGCGTTTAGTAGGATTGTTAAAGGGGTTCATTTTAGGGAAGTTGTCGACATTGAAATAGATAACTCAACTCAGGTCTTAGCTAATAGCTTGATATCACCTTCAAATGTCAGAAATTTATTTCAAATTGATATCAATAAAACGATGAAAGACTCTCTAGGGCGTTGTTTCTCAGACTGTTTACTTTATAAGTTAAGGTAAGCGTTTTCCTTTTTTGGTTGTGAGAGCATACGCTTCCGCTGTGAATACAGCGAGTATCAAAAAGTATCGCATCTCCATTTTTCGCACAAGCAGACTTCTCTTGGTGCTTTGTCATGCCATCTATATACTCACTAGGAAGAAAGTTTGCTACTGAAGTTTTCATTCCAGAGTAAATATAGCAGTGGTGAATGTGCCTCCGCATACTATCTGACTCAAGCAACTGCTCTGGAATTGAATTGGTGATATATCGCATAGGGCCATTTCTTTCATCAATATCATCTATTGGGATCATAACCTTTATCTGATCTGCAAGCTTATCAATATGCCAGTTTCGAGAATCATGCACAATTTGTGGCAAAGTTAACTCTTCACAAAGTAAAGATTCGCACCGAGCGTAGCTATTAGTCAAACTGTTTACAATACGTAATAGTTCTTCGCTATTCATTAATTGGTTGAACACTTCAGGGGCTTTGTCAGTATTCAGCCAATATGCGCGCTTTCGCCCTTCGTTTTCGAAGTGTTGCACCCATATTCGCCCTGCAGCTTTATCAATATCATAGCGAACAGAAGGGTGATTCAGCAGGTGGTATTCATTTTCCTCTAAAGACCTCTGAAATAAGTGATGTAGAGCATTCCAATCAAACTGTTTTAAAACACTTTTCAAATCTATCATTTCGATAGCTGACGAAATATTTTCTTCGCTTAAAAAGTAATGGCTCAAATCGGGTAGAACATTGCAATGCGAATAGTAGGAGTCTACATCACCAATTATGTGTGATAAGTTCGAGAAGTTACCTAATTGAAAGTACACACTTTCAAATAGATCTTCGTCACCATCCAGAATGGCTTTCACGGTTTTCGGCGATGAGAGAAAAGGGTTACCAGTATTTCTTTCACTTGAACGTGTAGCATACTCAAGCGCCTGAAAAGTTATTGTTTTTAATAAAACGTCAAAAGCTTCTGCGCTATTTCGATTTTCAAATAAATAGATAAGCTGCTTAGTTAATGATTTCAAATGGTCACTTCCTTTCTAAGAACTCAACTTCCGTAGTGTTAACTGATTCATAATACTCATGGTCACGTCTTTCTTCTAATGCCTTCTGATAATCTTTGTAGTCGGGCGAATTAGTAACAAACTCAAGATATCTGTTAGTCACTTTTTCAAGAAAGTCGTTATCACGACTAAAAATCATATTGACCATGTCTTTCCAATATCCGGTTTTAATTCTACACATCTCTGTGAGCGTAGGGTTTGTTTTGAATCCCATTTCTGAGAGCGTAGCAACCACCTCCCGATGTTCTGGTAAATTCAAATTTAACTCAACTAATACGGAGTCGACTTTACTTTGTAAGTTATTTTCAAGCCCGTTAACGATCAAGTGCTCTATGCCGTCCACGTCAATTTTTATATGATTCGGAGCCTTAAAGCCTTCATTGTGTATTAAATAGTCTCCGGTATAGGTTGTTACTTTTTGTTTTGATAGAGATTTCTTAGGCTTTAAATGCGCATCTACTTCTTTTCCAACGGAATTGATTCCTGAAGATTCAAAGTCACAATATTTATATAAAGTTTGGATACCATTTTGGTCACTTAAACCTGTACATATAGCAGTGACTTGGTCGATAACGTCGTTGACCTGGATATTTTTTGATAAAAGGGCAAAATTTGAAGCCTCTGGCTCGAAACTGTAGACTTGCATACCCCTTACTACAGAAGCGTATAGAGTGAAAATTCCCATATTCGCTCCTACATCCCACAAAACTTCCTCAGCTTGCAACTCCTCCAACCAAGCGATAGTTTCAGGCTCGGATAGGTCAATGGTACATGCTCTTTTAAGTGGGTATGGAGCATTAGTAAGAAATTTTATTTTTTTTCCTGAGTGACTAACGGCGGTGATGATATCCCTCTGTTGATTAATAATGTCTATCGTTTTTTTTAAATTTTGCATCGTCTGTCTCCGCTAGGCTTGTTAGCGTTTTATTTGTAGCAAGAAATGTCCATCATCATGCTCGAAGTTTTCGTTGTAGTAATTGGCTTGCAGAAGCTCAAAGGTTGAGAGATCCCTAAAAAACTTCGCGGCACCGTCAAAATGATCAATAATCTCGCGACCATACCTTTGCTCTCTCGCAAACGCGTTTGATACGATTAAAAAGCCTTGCGGCGTTAGAAGGTGACCTACATTTTCCATCACACGATTTAAATCTTCCAAGATGTACCAAAGCAACTGATTGAGCACGACAACATCATACTGAGCGGGATCATTTTTTTCCTTAAAGTCAGGGGCAGATATGTCTATTTGAGTAAAACGGAGATGCGGGAATGAAGTTTTTGCTCTCTTTATCGCTGTCGAGCTGATATCGCATCCATTTACAGTCGTATCAGGGAGTTTTCCCGAAAGAAAGTTTGTAACGTAGCCCAAGCCACAACCTACTTCAATCACACTATCGACAGAGTTAAGGGACTTTAGTAATGCACAGAGTCTTTCCCTTGATGCGTTGTAATAATCACTCATTGTTGACTGAGCGGACTGATCCCAAGGATCTGAAGTAGCTTGATAGAAGCCTTCAAAATCCCCAACAAACACTAGTTTGTTATCTATTTCTTTAAAAACAAAGTCTTTTGATTTTGTCATGACTTTACTTCCAGTACTTTCACAATTGATTGATATGGAAATATTTCGGTGAGAAGCGATGCTTCATTACCAATACTAATTTTAGTTCTGCTTCCAGTTAAAACAGTTTCGTTTAGTAATTTAAGATACTCAATTAAACTCAAACAATTTAACTCTGAGGCAAGATTTTTATCTACAGTCGCATGCTGCTTTTCTGAGTTTCGCTCCCAGTTTCCAATTTTATAATCAGCGTCTACAGCATCAATAGCTTTTTGATATTTTGGAGTCGTAGGTGCTTCATCCCAAAAATATTTGTTATTGTTTAGGTCTACGCCTACCAAGCAAATCTTTTTATATTTTTGACGGATTCCAAAATTAATAACACAGTCTAGCGTGGAGCTATGGTGAATTAGCGGCGAGGTGTTGCGAAACGGCATGTAGAACCGCGCTAAGTAATCTTTTAAGAGGCAGAAATTTCGACTTTTCATCGTCGTCGGAGAATACAATCTCACTCTTTCTCTAGGGCAATTTAGCTGAACATTGTTTTTAATGAGGTGACGGATTTGCATGAATACCGGCTCATTTCGTTTTGAGTCATTCAGCAAATATTGGTGTAACGCATCAAATGCCTCTTTCGACTTCCCGAGCTCGATGAAGTGAGCAGAGGGTTTGAATTCATGAAAGTAAAAGTAGTTTACTCCGATACTGTCATGTTCAGAAATGAGCGCCCATTCCTCTGGAGTAATTAGATTGACACTGCTTCCGCATCCTAGAATGAAAAGTGTTTCAGATTGTTTTTTCCAAGGTAGCTTGGCAGATGCTATCCCTCCAACGGTCTTAGCTTCTGCTAAGAACTTTTTAGCAAGAAACCTATCCCAAACCATTGAACATGCTTCCGAAATGTTAGCATTTGTATTTTTTAACCGCTTTTTCGTCAACCAACTTACTAGTTTAAAACGATAGGGAGCATATAACCTGTAAAGTGGAGTTTTAAATGACAAATTAGTCATTTCGATCTCTCAATACTTCTGCTAACGACGCTACGATAGAATCACTTAAGTATTCTAAATGAGCCTTCGTGCATACAAAGCTGGTAAAAATGATCCCGTTTTTAGGCCATAATATCTCACGTTTGAGCATACTATCTCTAAATCTTTGTTGGACTAAATAATGTGCTTCAAATTTATCTCTCTCCGCCCTGTTTCTTATTGGTTTGTCAGTAAAGACAACTCTGCTAATTGACCCCGCACCCATTAAATATGAGGGTATATCAAGAGACTTCAATTTATTGTTGGTGTGGTTCCTAAAACATTCAGCGTTGTAGTTTAAAGAGTCATAGTCTTCCTTGTGCAAGCACTCTAATACAGATGAAGCAGTAGCTGCGACAAGTGGATTTGCTGAAAATGTGCCACCGGATAACATCTGTTTGCTACTATCTAAAAACGTGTTAGATGCAACCTCATGCGAAAATGCAACCAAACCAACAGGAAGACCACCGCCTAAAATCTTTCCGTATGTCACAATATCTGGTTCTAATTGCCAAGCAGTTGACGCCCCCCCTAATGATAAGCGAAAGCCAGTAATTATTTCGTCATATATAACGATAATGCCATTAGATTTGCAAAACTCTTCGACCTTTTTCAAAAAAGGCACTATGTCTTCGCGAGGGTTAGAGCCCTGGGTAGGTTCTACACAAATTGCCGCTAATTGATCTTTATTTTCCTTCAATAACTCAAAAACTTTATCGTCATTGTATGGTAATAGTAGGCTATGCTTAAGAATATCATCAGGAATTCCGCTAGGAAGATTTGGTTTAGGGTTATCAAATCTTCCACCATCATCCATAAGCGTCCATTCATTCATTCCATGCCAACCGCCAGCAAAACACGCAATCTTATTTTTGTTGGTTGCCGCTCTAGCGTACCTGATAGCTCGTTGAGTCGCTTCACTTCCACTATTACAAAACACGAAATGCTTCAATGGCTTAGGTAGGCAGCTAAGAAGCTGCTCTGCCAAAATATTTATTTGTCTATTGTTGTTGAGAAATAACACTCCATTTTTAGACTGTTTTTTTATGGCTTCTACAACAGTAGGAGGGCTGTATCCGAGAATTTGACTACCAGCGCCAAAACCTACATCCAATAATTTTCTCCCATCGCGAAGGTGAAGATAATTACTAGAGGCAGACTCTACTTCAAAATCTTCTGCCTTATAACCTGAGTGGTGCAACGTGTAACTAGGCATTGTTGTCACTTGTTTTTTGAGCTACTACAAAGATGTTTCCAGCTTTTTTCGTGTTGACCAAAAGCTCTGCTAATTGTTTTGCGAATAATTCGTCATGAATGTTATTAGCTATCAGCTTTCCCGCATTTTGCTCCATATCTGGGTTAGGTTCAGAAAACAATTTTTGAACGTAGCTCACGTCAAGACTTCCGTTAAAGGTATGCCTTGAAACCAACCTAAAACCAGACAGCATTAACATATGCTCAATTGAGCGCTCATTGAATAGATTTATATGACCCGGTGGTAATATCTGAACGTGTTCTGTCTGAGCAACAGACCATTCTAAGCTATCAGTGTTGGGAGTCGAAAAAAACCAATATCCTCCGTCTTTCAATAACGTATTAATTTTGCGTGCGACTGAGATTGGGTCCAATATATGTTCTAAAGTGTCCCACATTGAGACACCGTCGAAGTAAGCAGCCTTGTTGAGATCCTCGACCATACATTGATGGATATTTATGTCTGGATAACTTGCCTTTAACGTACTACACGCAGATTCACTAGGGTCACAGCAATGAATATCGTATTGAGTATTTTTCCTCTTTAGTGCTTCGACAAAAATGCCTATTGCACTGCCAATATCGAGTAGGCGACCAGAATGTAAAACATCGTTAATAACTTCAATTCTTTTGTTGAATATTGGAATACGGTTTTCAAAAGATTCTAGGAAAAACTCGTTCTCAAAATCTTTCATTTCACTATTGTAATAAAAATTTAATTGCTCTTTGCTTGGCATTGGATTGCAAAATATATGATTGCAAGCTTGGCAAACAGACATGTCAAATCCAAACCGTTTTGTAAAATGAGCAATATTCTCACTATTGCATATTGGACATTCAGCTGCTTGTAACGTCGGGTTGCCTAAAGCAATTACGTCTGCACATGTCCTCTCCATCATTTCAGTCAACAGTTTTTGTTTTTTTTGTGTGTGAACTTTATCAAAGGTAATACTTGAATTGGCTTTATCCATCATAATATGTCTCTCCATATCACACTATGATTGTGTCCATGAAGTGTACCATCCGTGTTACATTTGTTGCACGGCGCGCATGCTCTATTACCATTTAGTAGTTTGTTGCGGTATTTATCTAGTCCTTTACTAAACCAAACTTCAGTAAGAGTTTGTTGAGAGACATTTCCAAATTTTACTTTCTTATTCCAATCTTGCATACATAGCATGACATCACCGTTCCAGTCGACGGTCATAGAATACGCGGTGTAGTTGCACGGATGGTGAGGGTTAACTTCTATCTGGTTCCCTGTGTTGATGGTCCCGGCCCTATTTGTTAGCTTTAATCCAAAGCTATCTTCTTCAGTATGCCATCTATCCCTCAGTATATATCTTTCTTCATCTAAACCTGCCTCGGAGAAAAGTTTGGTAAAGTGTTCGATTTGATGTGGGCCGTCGTACATACTTACGACAATGTAGTCTAAGCCCGCTGCAAATAGGTCCTTTATATTTTTAGCTTTCAGGAAGTCGCCATTTGTAACAAGTTCTAGTCTGATTGAACTAGGAAATGCGGCGACGATGTCAGTGAAGTGAGGACACATCATTGGCTCTGAATAACCAGAAAAAACAACAACGCCTTGATACTGTAACTCCTCCAGTTCCAGTCCAATTTTAGACGCTAATTCTACTGACATGTGGAGGTTCTGGTTTGGATACAAAGCGTCGTCAATCCGAGGGCAAAATTCACACTTCCTATTGCAAAGCTCTGTGATGTTAATATCTATCCAGCTAAACAATGGTTTATTCTCGTATATCTGTACGATATCAATGTAGCTAGATTTGCGTCTTAAGTTTTGTTTAGTTGCTTCGTTTAACATCGTTTTATTCCACTTTCCGCGAGCTTTAGTCTTATTTCGGCTGGTTGCTGAAATACTTTAATAAGCCGTAATTGTATTGATGTGCACAGCTGCTTCCCTAGTGCTAGGTAATCTAAGTAAATTAGAAATTTTGAGGATTCAAACAAAGAGCAAAGGTGAAAACAACAAAAGAATTTTTTGTTAATGACTTTAATGCATTTATTTAAACATTTTACTTTGAGCAATACCCGTTAACTAGCTATAGATCAAGTTGACTGATACACATTTTTAATTTCAATACTATGTTATTTACATCGCCCATCGATAGGTCTGGAAATAGCGGCAGTGTTAAGGCCTGTTGGTAATAACACTCCGCATTCGGGAAGTCTCCCTCTTTAAAGCCTAAGTCCTTATAAAAAGGCTGTAAATGAATAGGGATGTAGTGAACATGAGCATAAATTCCTTGTGCACGTAATAAGGCCACGAGATGTGCATGAGTCGCACGGTTCAATTCTGCTATTTTAACAACATACAGGTGGTAACTGCTAATCACATCACCATGTGTTTGCAGAGGAATAATCCTCTTTTGAGAAGAGAGTAAAGCGTCATATTGTGCAGCCAACGCATTCCGCTTTTCTAAAATGCCCGGCAATTTTTTTAGCTGGCTAAAACCAAGCGCAGCTTCTACGTCAGTCATACGGTAATTAAAGCCCAATGCTATCTGTTGATAATACCAAGGACCATGACTGTCCTCAGTCATCTTCTCTGGATCATTGGTTATGCCGTGACTGCGCAACATACGCATCTTTTCAGCCCATTCACTGTTATTTGTAAGTGCCATTCCCCCTTCCATAGTGGTAATAATCTTTACCGGGTGGAAACTAAACACACAAATATCTGAGAATTCGCAGCTGCCTACAAATTTCTCTTGGTATTTTGCGCCTACTGCATGTGATGCATCTTCAATAACAAAGAAGCCATATTCCTTTGAAAGTGCACGAATTTCTTTCATATCGCAGGGCTGACCAGCAAAATGAACGGGAATAACTACCTTTGGTAAGGCGTTGGTGGATTCAGCTAGGGCAAGTTTGTTTCGTAAAGCATCAACGCACATGTTACCGCTGTGAAGGTCAATATCTACAAAATCAACCTTGGCACCACAGTAGAGCGCGCAGTTTGACGAAGCAACAAATGAGTTCGGAGATGTCCATACTCTATCGCCTTCACTCACACCTAGTGCAAGGCAAGCAATGTGTAGAGCAGACGTAGCGCTATTAACTGCAATCCCAAAATTAGCGCCACAATAATCAGCAAGAGCGGTTTCAAATTTAGGAATAGCCGGGCCTTGCGTTAACCAATTTGATGTTAAGGTTTCGACAACAGCTTTTACATCATCTTCATCTAGGTGTTGTCGCCCATAAGGAATCACTATTGAGCTTCCTCGTTGAACTTCTTTATTTCTTCAATACTAAGGAAATGTTCGTTAGTGTCTGAAACGTACTCGAAACCCGACTCTACAAGTTTTCCCTGTTCGCTAAGTGCGTTGCTAGTAAAGTTATTACTTCGGTGGAAAAACTTAATAGCTGGGGCAATTACAAAGTGATCATCAAATTCAAATGTGTGCAGAGACATGTCGCCAGGGCACATCATTTCATGAAGCTTTTCACCTGGACGAATCCCTACATATTTGATTGGAATATTCGGTGCCATTGCAGTCGCGAGGTCAGTAATTCGAATAGATGGGATTTTCGGTACGAAAATCTCACCACCTAACATGCGCTCAAAGTTTTTAAGCACGAAATCGACGCCCTGTTGAAGAGTAATCCAAAAACGGGTCATGTCTTTGTGCGTAACAGGAATATGATCGCTGTTTTCCGCTATCAACTTATTGAAAAAGGGCACAACAGAACCACGAGAGCCAACCACATTGCCGTAACGCACTACAGAAAATCGAGATGCACCAGCGCCAACAATATTATTGGCTGCAACGAACAATTTATCTGAAGCTAATTTGGTAGCACCGTATAAATTAACCGGGTTAGCGGCTTTGTCTGTAGACAACGCAATAACTTTTTCAACGTTATTATCAATGGCGGCGTTAATTACATTTTCGGCACCATCGATATTCGTACGAATACATTCGGTAGGGTTGTACTCAGCGGCAGGGACTTGCTTCATCGCCGCTGCGTGTATTACAAAGTCAACACCTTGCATGGCGCGATTAAGACGTTCTCTATCACGAACATCGCCAATAAAATATCTCATGCACGGCGCGTGAAATTTTTGCTGCATTTCGAACTGTTTGAGTTCGTCGCGTGAGTAGATGATTAAGCGCTTTGGTTTGTATCTCGCTAACAGAGTCTCAGTGTACTTATGGCCAAATGAACCCGTTCCACCTGTTATGAGAATCGATTTTCCATCGAACATAGCTTGCTCGCTGTTTTTATGGTTATAAACACAATATATCATGTGTCGGCATTTTTGCCATAAAGCTTTAGAATCTATGCGCTTAGGTGAGGATTATTAGTCCTAAAGGTGTAGATTTCTTCGTGTTTAAGTAGAACTTGTTGTTTATCAGCAGGTAGGTTAAGCATTGATTTTATTTTATTAAATATGCTGGGATGCCGCCTAATAAAGTTCAAAGACTGAGGGCTGGAAGTTCATTTAGGTTTTGTATTGTAAACTTTGCATCAAAACCTGGTTTTGCAGGTGCGTTTTTGTGAACCCCAGTTAGCACCCTAACAGTCGGCATTCCAAGTTTATTTAAATTAACGAAGTCTTTTGCTGGGTTGTCACCAATGTAAACCATTTCGTGCCACTGACATTGTTCTGCTTGTTTAATCTTTTCAAAGCAGTAAATAGAAGGTTTAGCATGTTGCACTCCAAAGCGGTGAGTGACAAACACGCGCTTGAAGTAGTGCGCTATGTTGAGTGCTTCCACTTTCTTACTTTGTACTACTTTATTTCCGTCAGTTACGAGGTAAAGCGGCTTTGGCAAACGTTCTAGCAACGTTAGGTGATTGTCGGGCAAAGTCAAAGTGGGCTGGTGTAAGCGATATGCTGAAACGCATGCACGTACATTTTTCTTATTGACTGCTATGCCATGGTTAGCTAAGTAATCATTGAAAATTCGGCCACGACCATTTCGATCAAGCAGAGTAACTAATTCTTGAAAGCCACTTCGCTTATCAACGTTCCAGGTTTTTTCCACAAATGAGGCAACCGCTGCAAGGCCAGACTCTACGTATTGGCGCTCATCATAAAGGGTATCATCTAGGTCGAAGATATAAATCATAGGTAATAGTCGGTAGCAGCTCTAATCTGCGTTATTTTATGAAATGCGAGATCTACGGGCAACGAATCGATATCTACACCTATACTCTCGCACAAGCTCCAATAAAGACTATCAACACCCGCCTTGATCCCTAATGTTGAAGCGCCTCCAAATCGTGAATTACATTCAATGATGTGAAGTGCCCCATCATTTATGATGCCCTGTAATACAACGGGGCCAGACAGCGCTAGTTTGGAAAGTGCCTGTGTCACCTGTGCTGTAAAAGGGCAATTCGGTAAAGTATAAGTAATTTGGGATTCACCATTAACAACTAGGTCTCGCACACGGCACACGGCCGCTTTAACCAAATGATCTTTTGTTAGCCAAGCGTCTACGCTAATTTCTTGGCCTGCTTTGAATAATTGAAAAATAGGGGAGGACAGACCTTTAGCGTGCTGGACTGCGTCGTTTTCGTTTAGATTAAGGCCAACTGCTTTACTACCCGCACCAAAACGTTCTTTGACCACATAATGCAATGGCTGAGTGTCCTGAACAACCGTTTTCACCTCTTCGATACTTTCGAATGAAGGGATGATAAAAGGAATACTGCATTGGCCGAATCTTAATTTATCTAAACAAAGCTCAATTGCACTTTCATTAGAAATAAGTACGTGAATGTTAGCGCTTTTTAGGTCGTTTTTTAGCCTAGCCCAAAAAAGCAGTTCGCCGTCTCTACTTGGGAGAACATGAGTAATGCTTCGATGCTTGAGCTGGGCAATAATCTCATCTGCGTTTTCTTGTTTTGTGGGTGGCATTTGCCAAAAAACATCGCAAAAGTGTCGTGTGAGTACTTGGCTACTTAAATCTCCCGCCGTAACTATACCTTTGTTATCGATACGCTTAACAGCGTATTGAAGCGCTTTTAATAGTGGAACTTTATTGCTGGCACTTGAAAGTAATACGTTCACGTTAATTTGACACCTTAACTATCACGCTCATTCACAAAACGTGCGTTTTTGCACGCTTATACCTGTTCTAGGTGCTGACATCGATGCTCTTCTATTTTCGTATTCCGTAATTTGTGTCGTCTTTTTGGGCGTTTGCCAATGTCCGTACATAAATGTGAGGAAGCCTTCTGCATCGAATGGGGCAAGAAAGGTTTCACCTAAAAACTCGATTGGCTCGTAACTGTCGAAATGTGTAGCGGGGGCAAAAAACAGCCCGCCCGAGGACAAGAGTTCAGATAGACCATTTATCGACTCTCTGCGCTGTATGCTTATATCAAAAGGGACTAATTGGGTGTGAGATGAATTACTAAACTCTAGGTTGATGCAACAGTCAATGTTGTTGACCGTGATAATGACGATATTCCATTTTACGTCATAGTTTGTATTCAAAAATTTATAAAGCTCAGGTAGCGATCCCTGTAACCTTTCGTAATTGTCTTTATCTACAGCTAAATCTATATCGTCATCCCAAGGAATGAGCCCTTTATTTCTCACAGCACCTAATAAAGTTCCAGAATCTAGACACGCTGAAATGTTGTGGGAAACGAAGTATCGATTTAGTGTACGCATTACAGACTGGGCAAAGGCTAACGTTTCATTGTCTTCGAAAGGCAGGGCAGCTTTTACCGACTGCTTACTCGGTACAATGATATTCGACTCATCAATACCCATTTCTTGGGTAAGCTGGGAATAGATTTGATCAACCCACTGACTGGTGATAATTATGCTGTCGATATCGTGAGCACTGATATCTGCGGGTGCAATAATGGGATAACCCATAAAACGAGTTCCGTGTTTCGCACTATCGTTATCCGTGAATGCCACGACTTCTATATCTGGGTGATTAGAAACGTAGTTTTCTCCGGCCTTACTTGCACCGAACAGAATGGCTCTCATCTCACAGTAGCTCCCAACTCATAGGGGTACCTTTTGGTGCGTCGCACTTGATTTGCTTTCCAAGCAAAAGGGGAAGGTATTTGGGAGGCAGTCCAAGTCCTGGACGAACAGAGCGTAAATTCTCCGCATTTAATGTATCGCCGGCTTTCATATCTTTGGCAATGTATAAAGAGCGTCGGTGTACCAACGAGGCCTTTTCTCGCTCGGTGGCGCCATAACTCACCTTGCCAATTGCTACCGCTGCCCGCGCCGTTTCCTCGACAAGCAGCTTAATTTCATGGGGTTCAAGAGAAAATTCTGCGTCAACCTCTCCGCCGTTTCTGTCTAAAACAAAATGCTTTTCAATGACTGTTGCGCCAAGTGCCACCGCAGCGACAGCTACCCCCACCCCCGGTGTATGGTCGGAAAGTCCAACATGACAATTGAAAAGTTCGCTCAAATGAGGAATTGTCTTTAAGTTGGCGTCTACCGGGTTTGCTGGGTAATTACTGGTACACTTAAGTAATATGATGTCATCACACCCATTGGAACGGAGTACTTCAACAGACTCGGCTATTTCTGCCTGGCTAGCCATACCTGTAGAGACAATAACGGGTTTCCCTGTCTTTGCTACAGCCGCTAGGATAGCGTGGTCAGTATTTTCAAAAGACGCTACTTTGTAACAAGGAGGATTCAATGTTTCTAGGAAGTCAACAGCGGTTAAATCGAAGGGCGTGCTAAATGCCAATAGGCCTTTCTCTTTGGCATAGTCGAATAGCTCCTTATGCCATTCCCAAGGCGTCATCGCCTCTTTGTAGAGGTTATACAAAGAGTTTCCTTTCCAAAGACTATTTGGGTCTTCAATAAAAAATTCGCCTTCATGACAATCCAAAGTGATCGTGTCTGGCGTATAGGTTTGCAATTTTATGGCATGTGCGCCAGCTTCTGCAGCTGCATCAATGAGTCGGTAGGCTTTTTCTAATGATTGTCCATGATTTCCAGACATTTCTGCGATGATAAAGGGAGCGAGACCCGGACCAATTTGAATATCACCGATTGTGATTGGTTTCATGACTACCTCGTAACAGTGTTCAATATAGTATCCATTACAAAAGATGGATTTTTGTTTGCGCTCACCAAAGATACCGCGTTGTTTGCTAGTTTACGCATTTCTTGCGGGGAATTTATCGCAAATTCAACGGCCTTGCTAATATCTTTGTTAGTGACCTCGTCACATGCTCCTAGCCACAAACAGCAATGCCGTTCGTGCAAGCACCGCGTCGTTTCAACTTGATTATCAGCCAATGTGATAATTATGCCCGCTACCCCCGATGCTGCGCGCTCCCAGTGCATCGAACCTCCAGCGCCAATCATTGTATTGGCGGCTTTCATAAGCTCGGATATGTGACCGCAAGCGACGTGAAGCTTCGCGTTAGGTAGGCGTTCAACTTTTGCTTTAAGCGTACTAACGCCGGAATAAGCCGCTCCGACAACAATATCGGCTGAAAAAGTTAAAGACTTTAATTCAATCAAAACATCAACGACTCGCTCTGTTAAATTCCCAGGATCGCTGCCGCCAAAGCAGACTAGAATATGATTGTCATTTCTAGGCATTGGTGGTGCGTGGTAAAACTCATTTCTCAAAATAGCGAACTCAGGTCCTAAAAGTTTTTGGCAATGAGGAGGGACAAGAAGATCGTATCGGAATTCAAAGTCCTCAAAGAGATTTTGGTCCAAAATCACGTCACAGTCGTGTTGGCGGTTTGCTAAATCGTCAATGACAACAATATGTTTGCAGCGACTGCGCATTACTTTACTAAACGAAGCTGATAGCTGATAGTGGTCGACTATAAGCATATCGATAGGCTCATCGTTCATATCATCAAGAAGCGCTATACAGTGATCAGCATGAGAGGCTTGCTCTGCTTCATTTAAGACTGCCGAAGCATTAACTTCCCGTTCGCCTTTATGAAGCGAGGGCGTGGTCAATGTTGTAATTCCAGCACGCTGTATCTGTTGTTGTAGAGTTGAAGGCAACGCACAACAAAGGAATGTTACGTTGTGTGAGGGAAGTAATTGTGTGGCCAAGGTTAAGCAACGCATAACGTGGCCGAGTCCTATTTGCGCCGTACCATCGACCCTAAAAACAATCCTCACTTTACGCTTTCGCTCTGCAAAAGCTTGTAGAGCAGTTCAGCTCTAACCCAATCTTCAGGTGTATCAATGTCTTGCACTAAGTGGTCTGGCATTACTAGCATTTTCGAGTTTGCACCGAAAATGCGTTTGGTAGTATCAAGCCAGGTTTTGTGATGGCCCCAATACAACTGTCCTGCATCATGGAAGGCAGGTGGTAAATCCTGTGAGCGCTGAGTAATGCCAAACTCGTCAAAAGGTTTTACGCCGCCATTTTCGGTTTGTAATATCGCCCGTTGAATTGGAAATGAGAATCTTGCCGCTGTAAATACGTAGTCTGTATCGTCAGCGTTCATTAGCATTTCATAGCAAGAATTAATTAAAGAAGTGGTCAGAAGAGGCGATGTTGCATATACACAGGCGCAATAATTTATATCCCAGCCTTTTTCTAACAGAGTGCTCAATGCATGGCGAACCACAGGACTAGTGCCTGTGTAATCATCTGCTAATTCTGCAGGTCTCATGAATGGCACCTCAGCACCATAATCTCTTGCTACGTTCGCAATAGATTCATCATCTGTTGAAACCACTACTTTGTCTACATAGGGGCTTGCCAACGCATTTTCTATTGCATGGGCAACCATAGGTTTACCGCAAAACGGTTTTATATTTTTTTTAGGAATGCGTTTGCTTCCGCCCCTTGCGGGGATTATGGCTACGTTCATTTACTTTTTCCGTTCAAAAAAGGCTAGCTCGAATCTGACAGCGAGCTCAAAGCCGCTGCATCAACGCATTTAAATGCTCTGTTAGACTTTGTAATTGGCGAATTTTCTCGTTTTGAATTTCGCTGATAACGGTTTTTAGTTCAGTTGTAGAGACATCTTGTGTGCGCGGAAGATACACAACTTTAACGATATCTTGCAGGTCATCGAACTTTCCAATCCAGTCATCACCCATCGCGAATATGTCAGCGCCTTCTCGTTCAAGGTCTTCTCGTTTCTGTTCCCAACAGTTTTCTTGAAAGACGTCATCGACATAACGGCAGGAGAGCAAAATTTCCTTTCTGTCTTCATAAGGTATGACTACGTTTTTACCTTTTACCGTATTGAATTCATCAGAGGACAAGCCAACCACTAGCCTATCGCCTAAGCTGTGTAATCGCTTTAAAAGCCTTACATGCCCTATATGAAAAAGGTCGAAGGTGCCGTACGTCACCACAGTAGTCATAGCATTAATCTCTGAAAATAAACAAATTGTACACCCATAACTTATCGGCAAGTCAAACTATTCCATGAGCGTATAGATTTGTTCGTAAAGGTATCGACTATCATACAAATGGCTGACTACATTTTGCTCAGCTTTCTGCTAAACTTAACGAGTTACATATTTTAGGAAAGCATCATGCAAGTTAATAGTTCAACATCCTCACTTCTCAGCCAAGTGCAAGAGAAGCAAGAATCCTTGATGGAAAAGCTTGCCAGTGGTAAGAAAATTAACGGTGCAACTGACGGCGCAGCGGCCCAGCAAATCATCGACCGGTTAACTTCAGAAGTAGAAGGCAACCGCCAGGCTATTAATAACGTTTACGACGGAATTTCGGTGGCGCAGGTGGCAGAGGGTGGTTTAGGCAGCATCAATGACGATGTAAACCGCATTCGCGAACTTACCTTACAATCTGGTAATGGTGTTTTGAGCAGTGGCGATCGCCGTGCTATCCAATCTGAAATAACACAGCTACAAGAGAATATCTCCCAAACCATTGAGCAGACGAATTTTGCTGGCAAGCCGTTA
>MDSY01050289.1_pt1 | contig 27275 bp, 26 predicted proteins | sample 811131 | NCBI WGS metagenome assembly MDSY01 (sample SAMN05326643, study PRJNA326480) | marine metagenome | isolation source: seawater | place: Atlantic Ocean: South West | collected 2010
AAGGGCAAGGCCATCGCGCTGGCCATCAATAAAATTGACAAGGTGCATGCAGAAGAACTGTTGGCGCTGACCAAAGCAATGAATGAGGCGTTTCATTTCGTTGAGACTTTCTTGATCTCGGCAGAAAAAGGCCATGGCTGCGATGCACTCAAAACTTGGATTGCGGGTGAAATTCCTGAAGGGCCATGGCTCTATCCTGAAGATCAAATTGCCGATTTACCTCTTCGCATGCTGGCGGCTGAAACAACACGCGAAAAGCTAACCCTGCGTTTGCACCAAGAATTGCCCTATCAGTTGACGGTGGAAACCGAAGCTTGGGAAGAGCGCAAAGATGGATCATGTAAAATCGATCAGCTGATTTATGTGATGCGTGATGGCCATAAGGGCATCGTTTTGGGCAAGGGCGGAGAGTCGATCAAAGCGGTCTCCACCCAAGCGCGTGCAGAATTGGAAGTGTTTTTGGGCCGGAGGGTGCATCTGTTCTTGCAAGTTAAAGTGCGGCCCAATTGGCTGGAAGAAAAAGAACGTTACATGGAAATGGGCCTCGACTTTCGTGATGGAAACGAATGATCCGGCTTACCAGTGATATTTGGGTCTCAGCCTATCTAACCCGCCTGCGCCTTGTCAACATCCAAGCTTTCGTTGTAGCTCGCGGCGATGCAACTGCGGGCGCTGTACTGGTGAAGCTGAACACTTTGGACGGTAAGGGAAGGGTGTTTCAGAGGTCGTTCGATATGACCACTGGTGCACGCAATTGGATTGAGCTGATCGCTGGAGATGAGCTGGAACTGGATGCGGCCATCACCCGTCAACGCAGTTACGATCCCGATCTTTGGGTGATTGAAGTTGAAGATCGCGCCGGTCGGCACCTGCTGGGGGAGCCGGGATTGAGCGAGTAATCCCCGCTAGTTTCCTAATAGCTTAACATTGATTGGCGGTCTGGATAGACTAGCCAAAAGACATGCCTAGTGGCGTTCTTGTTGGAAAATTGGGGTCTAGATAGTGATCGAATGGCGTGATGAGGGGGTTTTGCTGGCGGTGCGAAAGCATGGTGAGAATGCTGTGATCATTGAAGTCTTCACGGAAAGCCATGGTCGTCATTCTGGGGTTGTGCGCGGTGGTGCTGGGCGTAAGCAGACGCCAGTTCTGCAACCCGGTGGACAAATTGAGGTAGTTTGGAAGGCGCGCCTTGAAGAACATCTCGGTGCCTTTAGCGCTGAGCCGTTGCGCAGCCGTGCGGCCCAAGTAATGGCGGATCCTTTGACGCTTGCGGGTTTGACCTCGACTGTGGGCCTTCTCAGTTTTTCATTGCCAGAACGTGAAACCCATCCTGCGCTTTATAAATCCTCCGTCAGCCTGCTAGATCTCATGTGCGTCACTGATGCTTGGCCCCTGGCATATTTACATTGGGAAATTCAGCTGTTGGAGGTTTTGGGCTTTGGCTTGGATCTCACTTGCTGTGCAGTCTCAGGCACCACAGAGGACTTGGCCTATGTTTCCCCAAAGTCTGGGCGCGCGGTGGCAGCGCACCATGCCGGACGTTGGAAAACTCAGCTGCTGCCCTTGGTGCCTTGTATGATCGGCGACAGTGTCGCCAGCAACACCGAGATCGCCGAGGGCCTGCGCACCACAGGATATTTTTTGGAAAAGTGGCTGGCCCCGTCATTGGGGGATCGTGCTTTACCCTTGGCGCGTCGTCGGCTGGTTGAGCGCATGTTCCGGATTTCTGCTGCTTAGAACGTGGCCCAAGTAGCTAGGGCGACAACCAGCAGCATGGATAGGGCCATGATGATATTGATCCCGCGTTGTAACTTTGCCGATAGATTGAGCCGCTTTAGGGATACTCCAAAATAAATCCATATTACGTGAATTGGAATCCAAATGATATTGAGGATCACAAATTTGATGGTGACCTCGGTCCAATAGTCTTCAGGATAAAGTGGGAAGCCTGTGAGCAGGGCTGTGAGAACGGCATAGGCCTTGGGGTTGATTGGCTGCAACAATATGCCAGCCACGAGGCCTGGTGCACGGGCAGTCTGAATAAAGGAAACTTTTGATCCTGCCAGTGCAATACTACATGCCAAATAAAGTATATAACAAAATGATAGCAGCATCAATGTGAGACGCAGCCAAGGGTTGGTCAACACAACAGTCGATAGCCCTGCAGCGACAAACACGAACACGAGGGCCTGCCCGATGCAGAGTCCCGCAATATAACGTAACCCCGCTCGTGCTCCAAATCCCGCACCAACTCCTGCCGCTGACAGCACGCCAGGTCCAGGAGTGGACAACATCAAGACAATCGCAAGCGCAAAGGTAATCATAGGCTCTAACTATTGTTAAAATTTTGACGTGACCAGAGATAACCATAATAAGACGGCAAATCACTACCGCGGTGAGGTCCTGTTCCGGTGTCCCATTAAACATATTGTTATTGTGAAACCTTCTTGATGCGCTAAAATAGTTTTTCAATTTGGGAGAATTCGATGAATAAGACTGTTGTGATCAAAGAATTTGGTGGTTCTGATAAGCTGGAAATAATAGACATGCCGGTAGGGGACCCAGCGGAAGGACAGGTGCGCATCGCTCATAAAGCATGCGGTTTGAACTTTATAGATGTTTACCAGCGTTCCGGACTTGCTCCGCTGAATTTACCGCAAGCTTTAGGCATGGAGGCAGCGGGCATCATTGAGGCTGTGGGCGAGGGTGTTACGCATCTTAAAGTTGGTGATCGTGCAGCTTACGCCTCGATGCCTCCGGGGTCATATTGTGAGCAGCGCATCATGCCTGCTGCGCAGGTTTGTTCATTGCCTGACGGAATCAGTTTTGAGCAAGGGGCTGCAATGATGTTGCAGGGTATGACTGTGCAATATTTATTTCACCGAACGACGCCATTGAAGGCTGGAGACACTGTCTTGTTTCATGCCGCCGCTGGTGGTGTGGGTTTGATAGCCTGCCAATGGGCTAGATCCGAAGGTATCACGCTGATAGGTACGGCCGGCACAGATGAAAAATGTCAGCTCGCATTGAAATATGGCGCGACGCACTGCATAAATTATAACACTGAGAACTTTGAAGAAATGGTTTGTGAATTGACTGGTGGACACGGTGTTGACGTGGTGATGGATTCTGTTGGGGCGTCCACTTTTGAAAGTTCACTTAATAGCCTCAAACCTCTAGGCATGATGATCACATTTGGCAATGCGTCAGGTCCGGTTCCGCCCTTTAACCTCGCACTACTTGGGCCAAAAGGATCTTTGAAAATTACCCGTCCGACATTGTTTACGCATATTGCTAGCCACGATGATTGTCAGGATATGGCGCGGCATTTGTTCTCCAAAGTGATTTCTGGAGAAGTTGAGATTGTTATCGGGCAAGAGTTTGCATTAGCTGATGTTCAAGAGGCGCATGACGCGCTTGAAGGCCGCGCAACTACTGGGTCAACAATTCTGACTGTCTAGGCGCCATTTAAATAAACAATGCGGGCGGAATTATTCATATCTCGCCCACATGGCTTAATAGGATCTTGGCAGTTCGAGGGTGTGTTCCGCTAGGTAGGATAGGATCAGGTTCGTTGATATTGGCGCCACTTGATAAAGCCGTGTTTCTCTGAATTTTCGCTCGATATCATATTCCTCAGCGAAGCCAAAACCACCATGGGTTTGCACTGCAACATTGGCTGCCTCATTTGAGGCATCCGCAGCCAGCATTTTTGCCATATTGGCCTCAGCACCTGGATTTTGTCCAGATTCGTAAAGTGTCAGAGCCTCTCTGACCATCAACTCGGCAGACCGCATGTTGGCATAGGCCTTTGCAATTGGAAATTGGATCCCTTGGTTTTGCCCTATTGCTCGGCTAAATACGCTGCGTTCTTTGGCGTAATGAACTGCTTTGTCGATAAACCATTTAGCGTCGCCGATACATTCAGATGCAATCAAAATACGCTCAGCATTCATGCCTGTTAGGATGTAGCTAAAACCTTTGCCTTCATTACCAATCAGATTTTCCACAGGGACCCGAAGATCATCGAAAAATACTTCGGTAGTGGCATGGTTCATCATGGTGCGGATTGGGCGGATCGTTAGGCCGTTGCCGATCGCTTCGCGCATATCTACCAGAAGAACGGAAAGGCCTTGGGTTTTTTTCATACCTTCGACCAATGGGGTGGTACGGGCCAATAGGATCATAAGATCGGAATGCTCAGCGCGGCTGGTCCAGATTTTTTGACCGTTGATTACATAGTGATCCCCATCCAACTGGGCTGTGGTTTTCAAGGCACCAGTGTCGCTTCCTGAGGTAGGTTCGGTCACACCAAACGCTTGCAGGCGTAAGGATCCCTCTGCGATCGCAGGTAGGTATTGCTGTTTTTGTGACTCGGATCCATGGCGCAGGAGCGTGCCCATTGTGTACATCTGCGCATGGCAGGCCCCGGCATTCCCACCGGACTTGTGAATTTCTTCCAATATAGCCGCACCTGCAGACAGCGGCAGGCCGGAGCCTCCATATTCTTCTGGGATCAAAGCCCCTAGCCACCCCGCTTGTGTTAGGGCCGTCACAAATTCTGTTGGATAGCCCATCTCACGATCCAATGCCCGCCAATAGCTGCCGGGAAATTGCGTGCAAAGCTTGGCTATGGCATCGCGGATATCATCATAGGGATTGGCAGGCTCGTTCATTGCGTGTTCCTCAAAGAGTAGCTCGACAGGTAGGTCGTGAAAGACAGTATGACAAGAAACAGTATACTAGATCCAAATATATATATTTGCACCAATCACGCATAATTTTGGTACCATTGGCTTCGATTGATATGCCTCTGGTCGAATGAAACGCGCAAAGGATAGCCAAAGGTGTCTAGCTTTGGGCATAGCGCATCAAGTGATGGTCCTGATCGCCCCATTCATGATCAATCATCACCAATCTTTTAGCAAAATGTCCTAGATCATATTCCCAAGTCATCCCGATACCCCCATGTAGCTGAATGGCTTCTTCGGCCACATAGCAGCCTATGCGGCCAATGGAGTATTTCGCCGCAGAGATCGCGCGATTGCGTTCATCCGTTGGGGCGTCTAAGTCTTTAGCGGCATTGGTGACAGCTGATTTGGCCTGTTCAATTTCCAAAAGCATTTGAGCGATGCGATGTTGCAGGGCCTGAAATTTGCCAATTACAGTGCCAAATTGTTGGCGGGTGCGCAGATAGTCGACTGTCAGGGTTTTGATGCTGTCCATGAGGCCCAGAGCTTCTGCACAGACCGCTAGTGTGCAGCGGGCCGCTGTGGCGTCCAGAATCTCATATGAGCCGCCCTCAGCACCAAGCAGAAGGGCAGGTGTATCTGTCAAGGATATGTCGCAAGCGCTACCACCATCAATGGTTTGGAACCGATGCTGTGTCATCCCAGCCGCATCACCTTTGACCAAAAACAGGCTGAGCCCGGTGGTGGTTTGGATTTTCGCGCTGACGATTACCGCATCGGCCCCGTGGGAAAATTTCACGCTGGTTTTGGTCCCGGCTAAGGTCCAGCCGTCACCTTTGGCTGTGGCCAAGGTCTCGGGCATGTCCCAATCATAATCGGCACCGTTTTCGATCAACGCCAGCGCCACACGTTTGGTGCCAGAGATGATGTGCTCAACCCAATCCAGATATCCGGTTTGGGCAAAGATATAACCGCTGGCCAGTGCTGTGTCATTGAACGGTTCGTTGATCAACCCTCTGCCCAGTTCGGTAAAAACGGTGGCGATGTCAAATCCGCCGCCACCAAAGCCGCCGATATCTTCGTCAAACAATGCGCCGATCAATCCCAACTCTGCCATCTGTGTATAGGCCTGTGGATTGTAACCCAATTCACTGACCCCCGCATCCAACCGTGCTTTCAGAGGATAGTCATTTTGAATAAATTTGTTGATCATATCAGCCACCATGCGGCGCTCTTCGGTGGGTTGAAAATCCATGGTTTAAAGCCCCAATATCATTTTGGTGATGATGTTTTTTTGTATTTCATTTGAGCCGCCATAGATCGAAACTTTGCGCTTGTTGAAATATGCTGCGGATTGATTGGCCATATTTTCAGGAGCCACTTGTGGCCCGTTGTAGCCGGGTTCAAACACTTCTGGCGTATGGGCCTGAGCATGACGGCCAAGGGCGCGGCGGGTGAGGTCATCGAAGTTTTGTTCCAACTCTGAGCCAATGATCTTGAGCATCGAGCTTTCTGGTCCTGGCCCTGCACCTTTGGCAAATCCGTCCAATACCCGCAGGTTAGTAGTTTCCAGATTGCGCAGCTCAATTTCAAGCCGTGCCATTCGTGCTGCAAAAAGTGGATCTTCGGCCAAAGGTTTGCCTGCTCGTTTTTGAGTTAAAGACAGCCGCTTTAACCGTGATAGTTTTTGGTTTGAAATGCCAACATTGGCGATGCCATTGCGCTCATGGGCAAGTAAATATTTGGCATAGGTCCAGCCCTTATTCTCTTCTCCCACCAGATTGGAGGCCGGTATGCGCACGTCGGTGAAAAACACTTCATTCACCTCATGCCCACCATCAAGGGTGCGGATTGGGCGCATGTCTATGCCGGGCACGGCGAGATCGATCAAAATGAAAGATATGCCCGCCTGTGGTTTGCAGATGCCGTCGGTGCGCACCAAGCAAAAGATCATATTAGCGTATTGGCCAAGGGTGGTCCAAGTTTTTTGACCGTTGATGATGTAGTCGTCACCATCTTTCACGGCGGTGGTTTTCAAGCTGGCTAAATCAGAGCCTGATCCGGGTTCGGAATAGCCTTGGCACCACCAATCAGTCCCGTCGCACATCCGCGGCAACCAATGGGCCTGCTGCTCTTTTGAGCCGAAGGCCATCAGCACGGGTGCAAGCATTTTGAGGCCAAAGGGTAAGATGCGCGGTGCGCCTGCGGCGGCACATTCTTCTTCAAAGATAAATTGCTGGACAGGATCCCACCCGGTACCACCAAAGGCTGTAGGCCAACTGTAGGTTAGCCATCCACGTTTGTGCAGGGTCGCGTGCCAAAATTCGGTAACTTCTTTGCTCACCGCAATATCGGCTTTCACCTTTGTCGCAATCGAGGTCGGCAATTCAGCTTCAAGAAACTCGATAACCTCCTGGCGAAAGGCGATGTTTGCGGCGGTAAAGTTGAGATCCATCAGTCTATCCTCAATTCAAGTCTTCAAATGTATGTCCGGCGGTGACCAAATCGACCAGCAAAGGCGACGGTTTCCAGAACACCGGATCTTCGGTTTCATAGGCACAGATGTTGTTAAGCATTTTGCCCAGACCATACCCATCTGCATATTTCATTGGCCCACCCCGGAACCGTGGGAAGCCATATCCTTGGACAAAAGTGACATCAATGTCGGATGGTTTCAAGGCTACAGCCTCACGCAAAACCTCACAGGCTTCATTGACCATGGCGGCCATATAACGTTTCATAATCTCCTCATAAGAGAAGCTGCGGGGCGTGATGCCTTTGAGAGCGCGCTCGCCCTCAATAATGGTCAAGACTTTAGGATCCGGTATGCCAATTCTGGCCCCCTGCGGGTACAGATAAAACCCGCGCCCCGTTTTTTGACCAAACCAGCCATGTTCACAAATTCGATCAGAAATTTGTACGTCGCGTTCAGCTGGGTTGCGGGTGGGGGCTGCTGATTTTCGGTTGTCCCAGCCAATGTCGAGCCCGGCCAGATCATACATTGCATGGATGCCCATAGGATAGCCAAAGGCGTAGATGGCCGCATCAATTTCATAGGGTGTGGCACCATCTTCCATCATATGCGCCGCGCACATACCATATTTTCCAAGGATACGGTTGCCGATAAAACCTGCGGAATTTCCAGCCCGTACGGGGACTTTACCTAAACGTTTGGCTAAGGCAAATCCGGTTACGACAACATCATCCGCAACACCCTTTGGCACAACAATTTCCAACAGTTTCATAATATTGGCTGGGCTAAAGAAATGCAGGCCAAGCACTTGATCGGGACGGGATGTGGCGCTGGAGATGTGATCAATATCGATATAGCTGGTGTTGGAAGCCAAAACTGCGCGTGGCTTCATCACTTTATCAAGCTGGGTGAACACTTCGCGTTTCACGTCGAGGCGTTCAAACACCGCCTCAATCACTAGATCGGCATCAGACAAATCTGCATAGTCTGTGGAGCCTGTATAAAGCGCCATAACTGAGGCTTTGTGATCGTGGGTGATCCTACCTTTTGCGAGCAGGCGGTCATAGACCTTTTCCACATTGGCGCGTCCACGTTTCAGGCTATCACCGTCGCGCTCAATCATCGTTACGGGTAAGCCGCTGTTGAGCGCTGCCACGGTGATGCCTGCGCCCATGGTTCCGCCGCCCACAACACCGATGCTGTTCAGGGGGCGAGATTGAGCGCGCTCAGCTTCAGGAACTTTGGCGCTGGCACGTTCGGCGAAAAAGGCATGGATCATGCCCTTGGATTGCCTAGAGGCGAGGCAGTCAAAAAAACAATCGCGCTCATAGAGACGACCTTTGGCGAAAGGCTGCTCCAAGGCAGCTTTAACACAGGCAATGATTTGCATTGGGGCCATTTGCCCCCGCATCTGCGTGTTCGCCGTTTTTTCGGCCTCTGCAAGTGCCGTGCGATAGGCGGGTTCATCTTCCAAGCCGCGGGTCTCGTCGCGGGTCCGGCGCACTTGGGTCAATTCGCCGGCATAGGTAAGGGCTGCGTCTAAAAGATCTGCCTCAACAAAACGATCAATAAGGCCAGCGGCATGAGCGGTTTGGGCGCTGATCGTGGTGCCTTTAAACATGATATCAAGGGCCATTTCTGCCCCACAAAGTCGCGGCACGCGTTGGGTTCCACCCGCGCCGGGGATGAGCCCCAGGTGAATTTCTGGCAGGCCCACACGGGCATCTGACAAGGCAATGCGATAATGGCTGCCCAAAGCGACTTCAAAACCGCCGCCAAGTGCCGTGCCATGTAGCGCCGCAACCACTGGCTTTGTACAGCTCTCGATTTGGTCAATTACATCTGGTAAATGTGGATCTTCCATTGGCCTACCGAATTCTTTGATATCGGCGCCTGCAGGGAAGGTCCGCCCGGCACCTATGATCACTATTGCCGTCACCTCTGGGTCCGCTTCCGCTTGTTTCACGGCATCCAACAAGCCTTTACGCACGGCTTGCCCCAATGCATTGACCGGAGGGTTTTTGATTTCAACGATGGCTACGGTTCTAGATTTTGACAGGGTCACAAGATCAGACATTGAGATATTCCTCGGGTGTTGAGCATTATGCTAGAATAGAAGGCGGTGGCTTTCCGATATTTTAATTGGTCAATCTCCATGTGTCACAGTGCAGGTTTTGCTGTCAGTCACAAGCACCGCCCCTAAAGCCATATTTGCCAACTGGGTGGCAATGGTTTGGCAGTTTTCTAATCCGCGGGGCTTATACCAGTAAATCGGTGCGTGCAGCATCATGAGAAAGCTGCGGACAGTCACCGACAGATCTTGATCTCGAAATGCGCCAGAGCTGATTCCTTTGGCCAATATGTTGCGGAACATATCCTCATATTCCGACTGTAGGGTGGTGATTTCCACCCGTAACTGGCGCTCGCTATCGGTGATACTGCCTGTTCCTGAGCCGCGCATTTCTTCGACAACAACCCGGTGATAGGCCAGTTCAGAAATCATGGCGATCACATGGGCTTGGGCCATTGCGTGGAACTTTTCAGGCGGTGGGGTCTGGGCTTCGAAATAAGGGCGTACCCGATCTGTAGTGAGTTGCACCGAATGTTTGCGGATGGCACAGACTAATTCGCCCTTGGATCCAAAGTGATGGTAAATTTTACCCTTTGTAGCCCCCAATGCTTGGGCGATGTCATCAATAGAGGTTTGATCCACCCCATGAGTGGCAAAGGCAGTGGCCGCCGCATCCAATATGTGCGACTTGGCTGTTTTTGCACCAAGGCTCATGTGCTGGCCTGTTGGGCGGTGGCTTTTGCGGCCTTGGACAATGTAGTGATCGTCGAATTCATCGCGCCCATTCCTTTGGGGTTGGAAGCATTGCCTGACTGGGCGCGGTGGAGAACCCCCTCAAGAATTGCAGCCAATCGAAAGAAGGAGAACGTCATATAAAAGGCCCAATTCTCGGGCAGTGCAATGCTCCGCAGAGCGCAATATTGCGCGATATATTCCGCTTCATCGGGGACGCCGAGCGCTGTGCGATCAAGAGTATCCAACCCTTTGATCAGCGAGTCTTGTGGCAACCGAAGACCCATACATTGATAGGCTAAATCAGCAAAAGGATGGCCCAAGGTCGACAATTCCCAATCCAAAACCGCAATCATTTTGGGTGTGTGGACGTCAAACATGACATTGTCCAAGCGATAGTCTCCATGCACGATAGACATCTGCCCATCATCCTCCACCAAGTTTTGTGATAGCCAGTCGATGGTCCAGTCCATGTCAGGCCGGCTTTGTGTTTCTGATGCGCGGTATTGGTGCGACCAGCGGGAGACTTGGCGGCCAAAGTAGTTTCCGGGCCGACCAAAGTCTTCAAGGCCCACCCTGTGCGGATCAACCTCGTGCAGGGCCGCAAGCGTTTCAACTAGCGCGCTATAGGCCAGGGTGCGGAAACTCTTGGAGCACTTGGGCAAGGCCGGGTCCCAAAATACAGTGCCGGACAGATAACCCATCACGAAAAACTGCGCTCCTATTGGGCTGTCATCGCCGGATAGATGCAGCATTTTTGGCACAGGAACGGCGGTTTCGGCAAGTGCTGTCATGACCCTAAATTCTCGGTCCACCGCATGAGCAGATTTTAACAATTTCCCCGGTGGTTTGGCACGCAGCACATAGCTGGCTCCAGATGTATCTAAGATTTTATAGGTGGGATTGGACTGTCCATCAGAAAATTTCTCAAGGCCAGCAAGTCCTGTAAACCCTGATACATGGTGCTTTAGATATACCGATAGAACCTCTGGATCATAGGTGTGCAGGGGTTTGGCTATTGATTTTTTCGGCTCCATCGCTCTTACCCCACGTCCGAGAAAACTGCGACATTGACCCAATCGGCCACAAGCGCGGGCTTGTCTGCGCCCTCGATTTCAATGGTTAGCGTCGTGACCATCCGCAACTGGCTGGCGGAGGTTTGTTTGAGCTCCTTCAGTTCAAACACGCCACGAATTCGGCTGCCGCTACGCAGGGGGGTTAGAAACCGTAGCCGATCAAAGCCAGCGTTGAGATTCATCACCTGCCCCTCAAAAGGTGCAACGGTGTCTTGCATCATGCGGCTGGCCATCGATAGTGTCAAAAACCCGTGAGCCACGGTTCCACCGAACGGCGTTTCTACGGCGGCGCGTGCGGCGTCGGTGTGGATGAACTGTGAGTCTTCAGTGATATCTGCAAAGGCATCGATGCGCGCTTGATCGATCAAAAGCCAGGGGCTGTGGCCCAAGGTCTTGCCGATCAAGAGTGACTGTGCGGCATATGCATTTTGTAGATTAGACATCAGCCTACTTCCATTGACAACATACTCTGTAGTATGTTTCATGAAGGGGATACCTGTAAAGGGCAAAATAACTAAGCTAAGTTGAGGGCACCATTATGGAAATGAATCTTGGACTTTCGGAGCGCGTCGAGAAGCTCCGTGACCGGGTTGCGGAAATCATCCGTGAAGACATCATGCCAATGGAGCATGAATATCACGCCGAGGTGTCCAAGGGCGACCGCTGGGCCTTTACCGACCGGCAAATTGAAATCATGAAGACGCTGAAAGACAAAGTGCGCGCCGAAGGGCTTTGGAACTTTTGGCTTACAGGCAGCGACAGAGGCTTTGGTCTGACCACTGTCGAATATGCATATATGGCCGAAGAGTTGGGCAAATCGCCGCTCGCGGCTGAGGTGTTCAACTGTTCCGCGCCTGATACTGGTAATATGGAAGTGTTTGAACGTTATGGCACCGATGGGATGAAAACCCGCTGGCTGGCGCCCTTGCTGGCTGGAGACATTCGCTCTGCTTATGTGATGACAGAGCCAGATGTGGCCTCGTCAGATGCCACCAACCTGAGCTTAACATGCGTGCGCGACGGTGACGACTATGTGCTGAACGGTGAGAAGTGGTGGGCCAGTGGGGCCGGCGATCCGCGCTGTGCGGTCTATATCGTGATGGTCAAAACTGGTGACGACGAGGCGCCCAAACACAAACGCCATTCAATGATTGTGGTGGATGCGGTGACTGCGGGCATCGAAAAGCTGCGCCCGATGCAAATTTACGGCCATGACGATGCTCCGCATGGGCATTATCACCTGCGTTTTACCAATGTGCGGGTGCCAGCTGAAAATCTGTTGCTGGGTGAAGAGCGTGGCTTTGAAATTGCGCAAGGCCGGCTTGGGCCCGGACGTATTCACCATTGCATGCGCGCCATCGGACAGGCGGAAGCCGCTCTTGAATTGATGTGCAAACGCAGCTTAAGCCGTACGGCTTTTGGAAAGCAATTGGCGTATCTCGGTGCAAATTTTGATATCATTGCAGATGCGCGTATGGAAATTGAAATGGCGCGGCTATTGTGCCTGAAAGCAGCTTGGATGATGGATCAAGGCGATCCACGCGCCGCCGCACCTTGGATTTCAAAAATCAAAGTTGTGGCGCCGATTATGGCTTTGAAAGTTGTAGATGAGGCAATCCAGCTGCATGGGGCCGGGGGTATCAGTCAAGACACGCCGCTTGCGGCCTATTGGATGCATCTGCGCACATTGCGCTTGGCCGACGGACCAGATGCTGTGCATCGCAGGCAGGTGGCGCGGGCAGAGCTGCGCAAACATACACAGGAAAAAATTTAATCTTCAAGCCAGATTGCACGGCCTGTTTGATAGAGCTGGAGAGGGAACATGACGCCTTTCACATTTAACACCACACCTAGCCTGCGTATGGGCGCTGGTCTCGCAAGCCAATTGGGCGATATTGTGAAGCCGATCTGTGGCGACAATATCCTGTTTGTGACTGATCCGGGCATGGTTGCCACCGGTCTGGTCGCGCCGGTGATTGAAAGCTTGCGCGCGGTTGGAATCACGGTGCGAGTCTTTGATCAGGTTCAAGCTGACCCGCCCGAAGCTATCATCTTGCAAGCGGCTTATATGGCGCGTAATGTGAGCTGTGTGGTGGGTTTTGGTGGCGGATCTTCTTTGGATGTGGCCAAGCTTGCGGCTTTGCTGGCCGCCTCGGAACAACCTCTGACTGAGGCCTATGGAATTGGAAATGCCGTGGGACCGCGACTGCCGCTCGTGCTGGTGCCAACCACCTCGGGAACCGGATCTGAGGTGACGCCAATCTCAATTGTCACAACAGGTGCCTCGGAGAAAATGGGGGTCGTGAGCCCGTTGATTTTGCCGGATGTGGCGGTTCTGGATCCTGCGCTGACGTTTGGCCTGCCCGCGCATGTCACCGCTGCAACAGGTATTGATGCCATGGTCCACGCGATTGAGGCCTTTGCCAGCGCAAATCCAAACAACAACCCTGTAAGTCGTGCCTTGGCGGTGGAAGCCTTGCGCCTGATGGGCCGGGTGCTGAAACGGGCAGTGGATACGCCCAAAGATATTGAGGCGCGCAGTGATATGATGCTGGGCTCAATGCTAGCGGGACAGGCCTTTGCCAACTCGCCGGTAGCGGCGGTTCATGCTTTGGCGTATCCTATTGGGGGGCATTACAAGGTACTACACGGGCTTTCCAACGCTTTGGTCTTGCCGCATGTTCTGCGCTTTAATGCTGAAGTGGCGCCACTGGTCTATGCTGAGCTGCTGCCGCATGTGTTCCCGCAGGTGTCTGCCACGGGTGTGGACGATGCTGCTATGAAATTCGTTGAGGGCATGGCGGATCTAAGCCAGGCTTGTGGCTTGCCGCAAAACCTACGCGATGTGGGGATTAAAAAAGAGGCTCTACCAATGTTGGCGCGCGATGCGATGAACCAAACCCGCTTGCTGGTGAACAACCCTCGCCCAGTCGATGAGGCCGCAGCTTTGGCAATCTATGAGGCTGCATGGTGAGACAAACTGCTAGCACCCGCGCCGATTATAGCGCTTTCTCGATGCTTACCACCCGGTGGGCCGACAATGATATCTATGGCCATATGAACAATGCGGTGCATTACCAAATGTTTGATACGGCGGTTAATAGCTATTTGTTGGAGAATGGTGTCCTCGATTTGAAATTAGGTACAACAGTGTTTTTGGTGGTTGAGACTGGTTGCCAGTATTTCAGCGAATTGGCATTCCCAGACCGCATATGTGCTGGGATTAAGGTGCGCACACTTGGTCGCTCTTCGGTGACATATAATGTTGGGTTGTTTCGGGGTGAGGATAACATCGCTGCTGCTCAAGGGCATTTTGTTCATGTTAATGTTGACCGAGTTACGCGTCGTCCTGCCCAAATTCAAATGAAAAAAAAATTAGTTCTAAAAAAAATAATGATTTAATTGATCAAATAAATAATTTTAAATTTGATTAAATTAAAGCACCCCAGCTTAAAAGGGGAGCTTTAGTTTCATATTATTACGATTTAGAAGTTAAAGCCAACCTTGATGCCAAAACCTGAAACCGTGTTATTAGTAAATTGACCAGCTCCAAGAGCAGCCGTGGTCAGAGTTGTGTCTCCAAGCTTAGCATAGCTATAACCTGTTGTTATAGTGGTATTACCGGTAGAGTATCGTGCAGCGAGCCCAACAGCTTTGTACCCATTGGTTATAGTAAGTGGTGTCGTGGAAGCGGAGGACCCCGCTGGTTCTGTTGAGTAATTTACGATTATTGATAGCGAGTCACTAACTTTCCGGCCAATTCCTAGTGAATAGGTTGTAGTATCTGTAAAGCTAGAGGTTGCTGCACTTTGATCTGGGAATACTTTCAATTGGTGGTTACTCCAATCTGCTCTGCGTATTGATCCAAACAATAGTGTTCCCTCTGCTATACCACTTTGAAAATTCAATGTCATATAGTCTGGAGTTGACCCGGTTGTTTTCCCCACCCTCCCCCTTCCGTCAGTCGTGTCTAGCGAGAAGTCCGTATCAGTCTCGTATAGCAACTCAGCACGCAACGCTATTGAGGGTACAGAATAGGATGCACCGATCACATATCCTAATTCATTGCTCGCAGCTATCGAAGATGCCGATATTCCCACAGATTGGAAAATATTAGCCGTTGCATCTTTAACCTTGGCTTGTTTTAACCCACCAATTATGTCCAGATTTTCAGAAATTGAATATTTTGCCAAGATAGCTAGTGCGTCAACTGTGAAATCAACTACAGGCAGGAAGGCAGCGAGAGAGCTACCTGCGTTGGAATAGTCAAGCTGTACAGCACCTTGATTGTAAGAGGTTAAGCCAATAGCCAAATTATTTGAAACGTTGCTCTTTACGGCAAAAGAAACGTAGTTTTGTTTCTTCAACGCGCTGCCAGTTGGCGCATAGACTGTGCCCTTTACGTCAGGTGAGCGACTTGAAAAACTAACTTCCGCATAGTTACCATCTTCATACATAAATGAAGTTGAAAGAGCATTTGTTTCGAACCCCCCTGAATTTGCGATAGAGGCGCTGGAGGTCAAAAGGATAGCTGCTAGCGAGCGTAGTTTCATGTGTATTCTCCAGAAATTGTTACAAAGACAATTTTGTAATGTCCTAGGCCTCCACAATAATTATTTTTAATCAAAGTTCAACAATTTATGTCAAGGCAACCTAAGTTGGTTTTCTACTGGTTTGAATAGTGACGGTTACTTTGATTTGGTATCAATGAATTAGGCAGAAAAGCCCACTCTTTCGAGTGGACTTTCTTTTTACAGAGCTAACGTTTCAAGTGATGCTGAAGCGATCCGAGTTCATCACTTTTGCCCATGTGATCACAAACCGTCGCACGAAAGAAGCTTCGGCGTCTGAAGTAGCAAAGGCTTCTGCTAAAGCGCGTAGTTGTGAATTTGAGCCAAACACCAGATCAACACGGCTTGCCGTCCACTTAGTAGCCCCCGTGGACCGATCCCGACCTTCGAAGGCGGTTTCATTGTCTGAGACATCCACCCAAGTGGTGCCCATGTCCAGCAAATTGACAAAGAAGTCGTTGCTCAATGTGCCCGGACGATTTGTGAAAACACCCTGCTTAGACTCATTGGTATTAGCGCCCAATACACGAAGGCCACCCACAAGGACGGTCATCTCAGGCGCTGTGAGTGTGAGCAATTGGGCGCGATCCAGCAGCAGTTCCTCAGCTGATACGGTGACTTCCTGCTGTAGGTAGTTGCGGAACCCATCGGCCTTTAGCTCAAGAACTTCAAAAGACTCGGTGTCGGTTTGGGCCTGAGTGGCATCACCGCGACCCGCGGTGAATGGCACAGTAACCGCATGACCGCCAGCTTTTGCCGCCGCTTCAACGGCCACAGCTCCGCCCAAGACAATCAAGTCCGCTAGGGAGACGTTTTTGCCAAAGCTGGCTTGTACACTTTCCAAAGCGGCTATTACCTTGGCCAACTGTATCGGTTGGTTTGCCGCCCAATCTTTTTGCGGGGCGAGACGTACCCGCGCACCATTTGCACCACCGCGTTTGTCTGAACCACGGAAGGTCGAGGCTGAGGCCCAAGCCGCAGAGACCAGTTCGGAAACGGCAAGGCCCGTGCCCATGATAGCAGATTTCAATTCAGTGATGTCGGAAGTAGATAAATCCGCATTGCCCGCTGGGATTGGATCTTGCCAGATTAAATCTTCGGCCGGCACGTCGGACCCAAGATAGAGGACTTTTGGTCCCATATCGCGGTGGGTCAATTTAAACCATGCGCGGGCAAAGGCATCCGCAAAGGCATCTGGATTGGCCTGGAAATACCGTGAGATTTTTTCATAGGCAGGATCCATGCGCATGGCCATATCTGCGGTTGTCATCATCACTGGAACGGTTGTGCTTGATCCGTCGACCTGCGGCGCACGATCGTCTGCTGACAAGCCTTTTGCATGCCAGATATTAGCGCCAGCTGGGCTTTTTGTCAGCTCCCAGTCGTAGCCAAACAGCAGATTAAAATAGCCCATATCCCATTTGACTGGGTTGGAAGTCCAAGGACCTTCGATGCCGCTTGTGGTAGTGTGAATGCCGACACCGCTTTTGAAATCGTTTTTCCAGCCGAGACCCTGTTCAATGATGCTGGCCCCTTCAGGCTCTGCACCGACAAGCTCTGGATCACCAGCACCATGGGCTTTGCCAAAAGTATGACCACCGGCTACCAAAGCGACTGTTTCTTCGTCGTTCATGGCCATGCGCGCAAAGGTTTCGCGAATATCAACCGCGGAGCCCAAAGGATCAGGTGTGCCGTTGGGACCTTCTGGATTGACGTAGATCAGGCCCATTTGCACAGCGGCCAATGGGTTTTCAAGATTGCGGTCACCACTGTAGCGATTGTCGTCCAGCCAGGTATCTTCGGTGCCCCAATAGATATCTTCTTCAGGCTCCCAAACGTCGACGCGGCCACCGCCAAAGCCAAAGGTTTTGAACCCCATGGATTCAAGGGCCACATTGCCAGTTAGGATCATCAAATCGGCCCAGGATAGAGCTTTGCCATATTTCTGTTTGATAGGCCAAAGCAGACGACGGGCTTTGTCAAGATTGCCGTTGTCAGGCCAGCTGTTGAGCGGAGCGAAGCGTTGCTGACCGGCACCCGCGCCGCCACGACCATCGGCCGTGCGGTAGGTGCCTGCACTGTGCCAGGCCATACGAATGAAAAATGGACCATAATGGCCATAATCGGCGGGCCACCAGTCTTGGCTGTCAGTCATCAGAGCAGTCAGGTCAGCTTTAACCGCATCCAGATCCAATTTGGAAAATTCTGCGCTATAATCAAAATCTGGATCCATAGGATCAGACAGATCGGAGTGCTGCGCCAGAATTTTCACATTCAATTGATTTGGCCACCAGTCGGTATTTGATCGGCCGCGAGATGCCGCATTTGTCGCAGCGCCATGGATCACTGGGCATTTTTCGCCAGAAGCTGTATCATTTCCGTCCATAATAATCCTCCGATTTCGTTTATGTCTGAAGTTTGAGACCTTGGTAAATGGCCTCTACCCTGAGGGCAACAGATAACAAATGTGACGTGGCAACAATATTTCAAGATCTTGAAGCATGGTTTTCAGTTTCTCTGAAAATGCTTTGGAATTCAGGGTTCTCGTGTCCAATACTTGATATACTAGGTGGCTTGGAAGATTTTTGAACTTTTGAATGTTTGTGACCAGACAGTGTGGGAGACTATGGCCACAGATGTGGGCCATTTATTTGTGGTAATTTTGCTTACTCGATTTAATAATTTGTGTTTTTATGATTATAGTCGCTCCATTACAGCAATTCTCTGCTAAAAAAATGGCCCGCCAACAGGTGACGGGCCATCCTAAAGATATGTAAGAATTATTAGTCTAGTTTGTCGGTCAGCTGTGGCACAATGTCAAAAAGATCACCAACAAGGCCGAAGTCAGCCACTTGGAAGATCGGGGCTTCTTCATCCTTGTTGATCGCAACTATCACTTTGGAATCTTTCATACCTGCCAAATGCTGAATGGCGCCGGAAATGCCGACGGCTACATACAGATCTGGTGCTACGACTTTACCGGTTTGGCCTACTTGCCAATCATTCGGTGCATAGCCCGAATCCACCGCAGCGCGTGAGGCGCCAACGGCAGCACCCAGTTTGTCGGCCAAGGCTTCAATGATTTTGAAATCATCTTCTGATCCAACACCACGGCCACCGGAGACAACAATGCCTGCTGAGGTTAGCTCAGGGCGATCGCTGGCGGCAACTTTATCTTCAACCCATTCTGACAGACCAGGGTTTGCCGCCGCGTCGATACTGGTCACAGAGGCAGACCCGCCTTCGCCCACGGCTTCAAATGTCGAGGTGCGGATTGTTGCCACTTTGATACTGTCCACGGATTTGACCGTTTGAATGGCGTTTCCCGCATAGATCGGGCGTTCAAACGTATCCGCATTCACGACTGCTGTCACTTCAGAGATGATCATCACATCCAAAAGTGCGGCAACCCGGGGCATGATGTTTTTGGAGGCTGAGGTTGAGGGCGCCACAATGTGGCTATAGTCGCCAGATAGGGACACGATCAATGCGGCTACGGGCTCGGCAAGATCATGGCCATAGGCCTCATCTTCCGCACACAGCACGTTAGACACGCCGTCCAATTTTGCCGCAGTGTCCGCGGCACCTGAGCAGGCAGAGCCTACACAAAGCACTGTCACGTCACCAAGCTGTTTGGCAGCTGTCATGGCTTTTGCTGTGGAATCAACCGACAATTCGCCACCGTTTACTTCTGCAATTAGGAGTACAGCCATTATACAGATCCCACTTCTTTAAGTTTCTCGATCAATTCGTCCACAGAGGCAACCTTGATCCCAGCAGCCCGTGTTTCAGGCTCGCCGGTGGATGCAATGATTAAACGTGGCAACAGATCAACGCCAAGATCTGCCGCTATTTTTTCGTCCATCGGCTTTTTCTTTGCCTTCATGATGTTAGGCAATGATGCGTAGCGAGGTTCGTTCAAGCGCAGGTCAACCGTTACGATGGTTGGCATGGAAACTTTGATGGTTTGCAAGCCACCATCTACTTCGCGGGTGACAACAGCGCTGTCACCTTGGATGTCCAGCTCAGACACAAATGTTGCTTGGGACCAACCGGTCAGTGCCGCCAGCATTTGGCCCGTGGCATTCATATCGTTATCGATGGCCTGTTTGCCTGCCAAAACGATGCCTGGCTGCTCGTCGTCGATGATTGCTTTTAAGATCTTTGCTACGGCCAGAGGCTCGATATCTGTATGAACGTCATCAGCGGCGATCACCAGGATGGCGCGATCTGCGCCCATTGCCAGTGCGGTGCGCAGGGTCTCTTGATTTTGTTTTACACCGATAGAAACAGCAATTACCTCATCGGCTTGACCTGCTTCTTTCAGGCGGATGGCCTGTTCAACTGCGATTTCATCGAAGGGGTTCATCGACATTTTTACATTGGCCAGATCGACACCGCTTCCGTCCGCTTTTACACGAACTTTCACATTATAATCGATTACACGTTTGACCGGTACTAGGACCTTCATGGTGCGTATCTCCGTAATGAATGAGCCGCGCGCGACTCTTGGGTCAGAATTGTAGCAGTGTTAACTGCGTTTTCTGTTGGAAAACAGTGGAAAATCGACATCTTTGGACGTTCTCGCGCCTCAAAGGTCCTCCAGAATTTCCGAAACAGTCTAGATAGGGATAACAGTGACCTCAACGATTGGCGCCCGGCACCCAAAGTATATCCGCGCGCCCGTCGTCATTGGCAATGCGTCCGGCTACGAAAAACCAATCAGACAGTCTGTTTAAATACTTCACTGCAGAAGGATTGACGGTTTCTTGACCGGCTAGTTCGACAGTCACGCGTTCAGCGCGGCGAGACACGGTTCGACACAGATGCAAATAGGCCGCGAGGGCTGATCCACCGGGCAGAATAAAGGACCGTAGCGGTTCCAGGGCTTTATTCATCACATCAATTTCAGCCTCCAGCCGGGCTACTTGTGCGGGCGTGACGCGTAGGGGCTCGTATTCAGCCTGGGGATCTTTTTCCATGTCGGGACGGCAAAGATCTGCGCCCAGATCAAACAGATCATTTTGAATGGCGGCTAATTGGGTGTCTAGTGTACCCTCGGAATTTTGGCGCGCAAGCCCTACAGTAGCATTTGTTTCATCTACGGTGCCATAGGCATTCACGCGCAATGAATGCTTGTCGACACGCACTCCATTGCCTAAAGCCGTCTGGCCATTATCACCGGTTTTTGTATAAATTTTATTTAGAACGACCATATTTAGCTCCTACCAAAAAAGACGGCGGCGAGAATCAGCAGCACGGCAATAAATTGTGCGCCGATGCGATAACGCATCAGGCGGTTGGAATGTTTACGGGCAAATTCGCCGCCTTTGGCAAAACTGCCTATACCGAGGGCTAAAATGGCAAGCACCACGATGCAAGCGATGGTGGCGATGATGAAAATCGGATCTTTATCCATAGCCGAACTCCTTGATGTTTGATCATCATGTAGGCGAGATCGTTAAAAAGACCAATCCCATGCGACATTACAACCGTATGATGAGCCAATCCAGCGCGCGCGTTGATAATATACGGCGGAAAAAACCCATTAAATAAGTCGCTGTGGTAACATAGTAGCGGGGATTGGGATTGGAACTTTCCAAGGCTTTGATAACCTTTGCAGTGACGGCGGATGCGGGCAGCTCAAACGTGTCTGGCCCCTTTGAAGAACTGTAGAGCCGTTTGATCAGCCCTGTCTCATACTGCGCTTTGCGGGGGGATTTTTTCCAATCAATCCATTTTTCAAAATGTGGGACAGAGTTTTCCCGAATTTTTGTGCCAATAGGACCGGGTTCTATCAAGATGATTTTAATATTGGTGTCGCGCATTTCAATACGCAGCGTATCGGTGAGCGCTTCAAGTGCAAATTTTGTTGAATTATAAGCGCCGCGCCATGGTAAGACAACTAAGCCTAAGACCGATGAGCAATTCAGTATCCGACCATGACCCTGAGTGCGCATGATGGGCAATACTTGGCGGGCCACCTCGTGATAACCAAATACATTTGTCTCATAGATGGAGCGCAAGGCATCCGTTGGGAGATCTTCCATGGCCCCTGGAATAGCAAAAGCACCATTGTTGAACACAGCATCCAACGTGCCGCCGGTCTTGTTAGCTATATGCGCCAGCGTGTCCGTGATAGATTGAGCGTCCGCATGATCGAGCCGTGGTGCGTCCAGGCCCAATTCCGCGAGCCGGTCACAGTCTTCTTGCTTGCGGCAGCTGGCAAAAACCTGCCATCCCATTGCATGAAGCGTTTGAGCGCAATCCAGCCCTATGCCGGAAGAACAGCCTGTGATTAGGATCGATTTTTTCATGTTGGCACCTGTAAATTTCAGGTCCAGCTTGCCGCCATTTGCGTGGTGCGGTCAACAGCCCGTCCGCCATACATCCTACTTGCCTGGTGGGTTCAACCAAGAGCATCACCAAACCGGCTTGCGAGCTGTCCAGCATGGTGCCTTTCGTTAGCACCACCAAAATTGTTGCTAACGTGGGTGGCTCCGCCGTCAGGCTCAAACTATTTCCCTACGTATATCTGAAGTCCTAGATCCTTGGTTTAGGCGTTGATTCGAATGGCTCTAGTTGTGCCGTTTGCTCTCGTTTGCCAGTAATCGCAACGTCGCGTTCAAACGCTACGGCCTGTCGATAGTCGAGATTTGTGACATGGAGGGCTTTGGCGATTGCCAGATGATCTGTGGAGATAATATTTAAATGCGTGGTTCCACCGGTAGGCTGCGCTGCTGTGGCCTGTTGAGTTTGGATGTTGGTCGCCACTCGGTTCAGGACAGGAACTAATTGCGTATGTTTTTTTAATAATGGATCAAAACCAGATCTGCTGTTGAGCACGAAAAGCCCCACAGCCAGAAAGCCACATAACCAGAGTACAAGTTTTCGCACAAACATGGTCCAAAATTGGAATTATACCTTCTCATATTCAATAGATTGAATTTTTATGAAAATCTAGACAAAAACTTTGAGAAAAGAGGGGCTAAGTGTGAAGTTTTCCACACTCACTGCAGATTTTCCCCAGAACCTGTGCGGGTTAGGCTGGACCTACTAGATTTGCGCAGCTACACAAAATCTATGTCAAATCAGTTGAACGATACTAGTGCCCCGCCGGATGAAATTACAGAGCCGCTGCGCCGTGCGATCGGGGAGCGTTATCTTACCTATGCGCTCTCAACAATCATGCACCGCGCCTTGCCTGATGCCCGTGATGGGCTGAAACCTGTGCACCGGCGTATTTTATATGCGATGCGCGAGTTGAAACTTCATGCCAGTGGTGGCTTTAGAAAATCGGCAAAAATCTCTGGTGATGTAATGGGTAACTATCACCCGCATGGCGACGCTGCAATCTATGATGCAATGGCGCGCTTGGCGCAGGATTTCAATGTGCGCTATCCCTTGGTAGATGGCCAAGGGAACTTTGGAAACATTGATGGCGATAACCCCGCTGCGAGCCGGTATACTGAAGCGCGCATGACAATTGTGGCTGAGGCTCTGCTTGAGGGCCTTTCAGAAAACGCAGTTGATTTTAGGGAAAATTACGACGGCACTTTGACTGAGCCTATCGTTTTACCAGCCACCTTCCCAAACCTTTTGGCTAATGGCAGCAGCGGCATTGCAGTGGGCATGGCCACAAATATCCCACCTCATAATATCCCGGAGCTGATCGATGCTTGCTTGCATTTGATCAAAACGCCAGACGCACGCGACGATACATTGCTGCAATATGTCCCAGGCCCCGATTTTCCAACCGGTGGAATTTTGGTGGAACCTTCGGAAAACATAGCACAGGCCTATCGCACGGGCCGGGGCTCATTTCGTTTGCGGTGCAAATGGGAGATTGAGGATCTGGGGCGCGGGTTGTGGCAAATCATAGTCACTGAAATCCCTTATCAGGTCCAAAAGTCGAAATTGATCGAAAAACTGGCCGAAGTTATTCAAACAAAAAAAGTGCCAATCTTGGGCGATGTGCGTGACGAATCTGCGGAAGATCTGCGGGTGGTTCTCGAGCCACGCAGCAAGAATGTAGATCCTGAGCTGCTGATGGGTATGCTGTATCGCAACAGTGATCTTGAACTGCGGTTTAGTTTGAACATGAACGTGCTGATCGATGGCCTCACGCCAAAAGTGTGTAGCATGAAAGAAGTGCTTCGCGCATTCTTGGATCACCGGCAAGAAGTTTTGGTGCGCCGCTCTGTGCATCGTTTGTCCAAAATCGATCATAGGTTGGAAGTGCTCGAAGGCTTCATTCTGGCCTTCCTGAATTTGGATCGTGTGATTGATATCATTAGGTATGACAACGAACCGAAAACTGCATTGATGTTTGAAGAATGGGCACGGGATCACCCGCGTGCGATGGCGGAAAGTGACTACGTTGGGCCCCTGACCTATCGTAAGGTTGAAGAGGGCCAAGAAGAGCTGAATGACGTGCAAGCCGAAGCTATTTTGAACATGCGCCTGCGCAGTTTGCGGCGCTTGGAGGAAATGGAGCTGCGACGCGAGCGCGATGAGCTGCAACAAGAACGTACCAATCTTGATGATTTGATGGCGGACACCGGCCTGCAATGGGCAAAAATAAGCGAACAACTGCGCGCCACCCGCAAAGCATTTGGCAAAGATTATGCCGGTGGCGCACGCCGGACGGCCTTTGCTGTGGCCAGCGAAGTGGAAGAAGTGCCGCTTGAGGCGATGATTGAGCGTGAACCTGTTACGGTCGTGTGCTCGAAAATGGGCTGGATCCGCGCAATGTCCGGTCACTTGGCACTCGAGAAGGCGCTGAAATATAAAGATGGTGACGAAGCTCGCTTCGTTTTCCATGCAGAAACCACCGATAAATTGATCGTATTTGGTAGTAATGGCCGCTTTTATACTCTGGTAGCTGACAACCTACCGGGTGGGCGCGGCATGGGCGAACCTCTGCGGCTTATGGTCGATTTGCCAAATGATGTTGATATTGTTGATTTCTTTATCCATGATCTATCGGTCAAACGCTTGGTCGCCTCAACAGCAGGTGACGGGTTCATTGTGCCGGAAGATGAGATCGTGGCGCAAACCCGAAATGGGAGACAGGTGTTGAATGTAAAGGGGGATGTGAAAGCTCTCTTGGCACAACCTGTGACCGGGGATCATGTGGCCTGTGTCGGCGAAAACCGCAAGGTTTTGGTCTTCTCGCTTGATGAGTTGCCCGAAATGGGGCGCGGCAAGGGCGTGCGTTTGCAGAAATATAAGGACGGCGGGCTGTCAGATGCCACTACCTTTGCGATACAAGAAGGCTTGGCTTGGAAAGACCCTGCTGGCCGCACCCGTACTGTAGAGCAAGCCGAGCTTTTAGAATGGACAGGCAAACGCGCCAGTGCAGGCCGCATGGCACCGCGCGGATTTCCGCGTGATAATCGTTTCACAAAGTAATTTTTATACAACATTAAGTTGAATTAATAGAGAAGTTTGGCATAAATGATATTACTTTACCTCAAGAGGCATCTGGGATTCATAAAATTATCGTCTAAGTGGCTACTTCTATTGCCGTAAATCGGAATTGCTTTGGCTTGGCATATGGACCGGGTTTCTAACCCTCATTACACTTGGTATTTATCGGTTTTGGGCCCGCAGTCGGATCAGACATTATATTTGGTCGGTGATCATGCCCGGAGGCGATGCTTTTGAATACACTGGTGCGGGACTTGAGAAGTTCTTAGGGTTTCTGATCGCTTTGCTGGCTTTGCTAGCAGTAAGGCAGCTTTAGGAGTTACCATGTTTTGGCGCGCCGCACCGCTTTGTCTTCTGCTGTTAGTGGGATGTTCCGCACCCACGCAGGATTTCAACTCTGAAGTGGTTCCCATCGGTAATTTTAGATTGGGTCAAATTGTGCCGAGGGCCGAAGCTGAACTGACCAAGGGGCCATTTTCGCGCTGAGCCAGCCGGGAAGACTGGATGGATGCTTTAGATCTGGCCTTTAATTCACAGTTTTCAAAGTTTGAAGGTGGGTCATACTATCATCTGGGCATTACCGCTGCGGGCTATGTTCTTGCCAAGCCCGGTATTCCCGTCATAAGGGCGCAGAAATCAATCCTCATTTTTACCGTGATTGTATTGGAAGACCATACCGGCAAAATACTCACCGAAAAACCGCATCAGATAACGGTGATTGAGCAGTTGAGCGGAGGGTCGTTCTTAGGCTCAGGGTTCACCCTTAGGCGGGAAGAACAATTGACCGATTTGGCCCAACAAGCGGCCCGCGCCACGGAAAATTGGCTGCGCACGCAACCCTGGTTTGGCGGACCTGACACTATGGTTAAACTACCCGACAATCTGGAGCCATCTATTGAGAAAAGTGCAACTCATTAGCATCCTTTTTTAAGCTGTTGACACAAGGGCCTTGATTTTTATCTAGCAGTCCAATATCTGCGCGGCCACATCATAAACGTGGGCCGATGGCCCCTTTAACATAAGGTTGCCTCCCATGGCCAAAGCAAAGTTTGAACGTTTAAAACCACACGTAAATATCGGCACGATTGGTCACGTTGACCATGGCAAGACAACCTTGACGGCTGCGATCACCAAGCAATTTGGTGAATACCAGGATTATGCGTCGATTGACTCGGCCCCTGAAGAGCGTGCACGTGGTATCACGATCTCGACTGCTCACGTTGAGTATGAGACCGAAGCCCGTCACTACGCTCATGTTGATTGCCCAGGCCACGCTGACTATGTGAAAAACATGATCACGGGTGCGGCACAAATGGATGGTGCGATCTTGGTTGTGAATGCGCCTGATGGCCCGATGCCACAAACCCGTGAGCACATCTTGTTGGGTCGCCAAGTTGGCATCCCTTACATGGTAGTATACATGAATAAAGTTGATCAAGTTGACGACGATGAGTTGTTGGAATTGGTTGAAATGGAAATCCGTGAGTTGTTGTCAAAATACGAATACCCTGGCGACGACATTCCAATTATCGCAGGCTCTGCTTTGGCTGCTTTGGAAGATCGCGATCCGGCAATCGGCTCAGAATCCATCGCAAAATTGATGACGGCTGTTGACGAATATATCCCAACCCCAGCACGCGCTGTTGACCAACCGTTCTTGCTTCCAATCGAGGATGTATTCTCAATCTCAGGTCGTGGTACAGTTGTAACTGGCCGTGTTGAGCGTGGCGTTATCAACGTGGGCGAAGAGATCGAAATCGTGGGTATCCGCGACACATCAAAAAGTGTTTGTACCGGTGTTGAAATGTTCCGCAAATTGTTGGACCGTGGAGAAGCTGGCGACAATGTTGGTGTTCTTTTGCGCGGTATTGACCGTGCAGGCGTTGAGCGCGGCCAAATTCTTTGCAAACCAGGTTCTGTTAAGCCCCACACTAAGTTCGAAGCAGAAGCCTATATTCTGACTAAAGATGAGGGTGGTCGTCACACACCATTCTTCGCCAACTACCGTCCACAGTTTTACTTCCGAACTACAGACGTAACGGGCACAGTTGTTCTTCCTGAGGGCACAGAAATGGTCATGCCAGGTGACAATTTGAAGTTCAATGTTGAGCTGATTGCCCCTATCGCCATGGAAATGGGTCTGCGCTTCGCGATCCGCGAAGGTGGCCGCACAGTCGGCGCTGGCGTTGTTTCTAAAATCATCGAGTAATCACTAAAGCAGGCCTCGCG
>MDSY01063660.1_pt1 | contig 27262 bp, 55 predicted proteins | sample 811131 | NCBI WGS metagenome assembly MDSY01 (sample SAMN05326643, study PRJNA326480) | marine metagenome | isolation source: seawater | place: Atlantic Ocean: South West | collected 2010
AAATAAATAACAATTAAATAAAAATTAAAATTATGGCACAATCTTACAAATGGAATTGTAGAACAGTAGATGTATACCCTTTAGAAGCTGGTAACAGCGATGTAGTATATAACGTACATTGGTCTGTATTAGCAACGTCTGACCAAAAAGACTCTGAAGGAGAATTTTACTCTGCTAGTGTATATGGAACTCAAGTAGTACCAGCACCAGAAGGAGCGTTTATTCCTTTCGCTGATTTAACTGAAGCTGATGTTGAGGCTTGGACTAAGGCAGCAATGGGCGAGAATGAAGTAGCATCATTATATGCTGGTTTAGATGCACAAATAGAACAAGAGATAAATCCTTCTTCTGTGCAAATGCAAATTGGTGGAGCAGAGTAATATAAATATTTTTTGTATATTTAATGCAAATTTAAAAACAATATATTATGAAAATTACTGAAGAACAAATTCAAAAAGTTAATCAAGTTATCAACTCTTTACCTATTGCTTATTTACCACAAGCACAAGAAATAGTTAAAATCTTAAATGAATCTATACCTAAAGATGAAGAAAGTAACAAAGAAAAAAAGTAAAAAGAAAAGTGTAAGAGTAGGGAAATATGTTTTTCCTACTCAAGCATTAGCTGAAAAATTTATTGATAAACAATCTAGTACAGATAATTTATTTGCTAGACTAGGTTTAAGAGATTCTGGTTTTTTAGTAGATGCACTTTGGTTTGATGAATGTGAAGATTGGTTAGAATTTGAAGTGAGTTTAAAAGGAGAAGGATGTCATCAATTTAAAGGATTTAAATATGCCGATTCCTAAACGCAAAGCATCTGAAAGTCAAAAAGATTTTATGATTCGATGCGTTCCAATACTTACGCCATATCATGAAAAAGATCAAGCTATTGCAATGTGTTATGATGCTTTTAAAGGTAATGCTATAGAACTAAAAAGCTATAACGATTATCCACAAGGAGCAGTAAACAACGCCAAAAGAGCTGTTGAATATAAAGAAAAGAATGGAAGTGATTGCGGAACACAAGTGGGTTGGACTAGAGCTGGACAATTAGCTCGAAAAGAAAATATTAGCAGAGATACAATTTCAAGAATGGCTAGCTTTAAAAGACATCAACAACATAAAGATGTTCCATATACAGAAGGCTGTGGTGGTTTAATGTATGATGCTTGGGGTGGAAGTTCTGGAGTAAATTGGGCAATTAGCAAACTTAAAGAAATAGACAATAAATGAAAAAGATTTTAGTTTTATTTGTTATACTATTAATGTATGGATGTGCATCAACTCAAGTAGACTATACGTTCGTAAAAGTATTAGGAGTAACTAATGAAGGAGATACAATTTTAATTGATGTGAACTCTTTAAGACCAAGAGTATATAATAACTATTATTATCGAAATGGTTATAATCAACATCCATATAATTATTATAACACTCCTCCAGTGATAATTAGACCTTATAAGCCAAAACCTAACAGACCTGTTATAATAACGCCTACTGGCATAAAACCTACTATAAATAATAATTCAGTGTCTGTTCCATTAGTTAAACATAAAAAAGATAATTAAAATGATACAAGATTATAAAACACTTTTTATAAACTTTGGTACACTAGGAATTTCTATGACAGATATTGATGTAGTTTTAAAAATTATTTTGCTACTTATTACCATTTTTTATACACTACAAAAATGGTTTATTTTAAACAAAAAGAAATAATGTTAGAAACTATAAAACATTTAACTGGTATGTGTGGAGAATCACATATTAATTTAATAACAATAACATTAATATTTATATTAGTAAAAATTTTATTAAACAAAAAATACAATGACAAAAAACTTTACTAAAGAAGAATTTAATTGTAATTGTGATTGCGGTGTTTGTGAAATGCCTATAAACGTATATCATAATGTTGTTAAGGTTGCCAATCAATTACAAGTATTAAGAAATTATATTGGAAAGCCTATACATATTAATTCTGGTTGGAGAAGTGAAGAATATAATGATAAAATTGGTGGAGTCAAAAATTCGCAACACATAATGGGCAGAGCAGCAGATATAGTTGTAAAAGGCATGACATCTACTGAAGTTTCTAAAGTTATTGAAGAACTAATTGATAAAGGAGATATGCTACAAGGTGGTCTTGGTATTTACTCTAATTTTTGTCATTATGATATACGAGGAACTAAAAATCGTTGGGATTATTCTAAAAAATAAATTATGATATTAGGTTTTAGCAATTTAATTGAAAAAGGTTTAATGTTAGGTTGGGAATACTATCCAGCATTAGATGATGAAGATCACACTGAATTAAATATTTATTTAATTTTTATTTGTTTACACTTTAAATGGAACAATGGCGAAGAAATTTAAAGATACTAAAGTAGGTAAATTCTTATTAAATAATGGTTCAACTATAATTAATACTTTAGGAGATGTATTACCCACTAATGGTATTTTAAACATCGTTAAAGGACTTATTCACAAAGATGACACATTACCACTAGAAGATAAAGAAAAGGCTTTAAAACTTCTTGAAATAGATATGGTAGAAATGCAAGAAATTACAAAGCGATGGAGTTCTGATTTAGCAAGTGATAATAAATTATCTAAAAATGTTAGACCATTAACATTAATTCTTATGACTACAAGTTTAATATTATTTATATTTCTTGATTCAATATTTATTGATTTTAATTTTGATGAAGTACATATAGAAACTTTAAAACAACTTTGTTCAGTCGTTTTTATAGCATATTTTGGGGGCCGATCTTACGAAAAAACTAGAAAGTAGCTAAATAAATTTGAATATTATTCATATATCTTTATATCTCTAATTTTATATATATTTAATTTTTTTTTTATTTTTTTAATATTAAAAGACTTATAATTAAAAATGTTAAAGTTATTACTTTTTTTTTTAATAAAAAAATACTATATTTAAACTATGAATATTTCAGTTAAAATTAGTAGATACGAAAATCAAACAGAATTTTACGATTTAAAACTTTCAACATACAAAGACACAATAGAAGGCAAGTTTAGTAAAGAAGATTTAAGATACCTAATACAACAAATAGACAATGAAATAATATAATGGCTAAGAAACCATCAAGAAAAACAATAGTTAAAAAACTTGATACTGTTTTTAGTCAATTTATTAGAAGAAGATTTGCTGTAAATGAAATTGCACAATGTGTAACTTGTGGCACGAAATCACATTACAAGAAGTTACAAGCTGGTCACTTCATGAGTAGAAAACATTATTCAACTCGATGGAATATTACTAATGTACAAGTACAATGTTATAGTTGTAATGTCATGAGATATGGAGAACAATATAAATATGGATTGTATTTAGAAGATGTTTACGGAAAAGGAACAGCAGAAGAATTACAACAAAAAAGCAGAGAAATCACTAAATTTAGTGATAATCAATTAATAGATATGATAAATTATTATAATAAATTACTAACTAACTTAAAATAGTTCTTGTTTTGTTTTGTTTGAAAAGGGGTTGATTTCGATTAGCCTCTTTTTTTATTTTAAATTATTTTATAAACATAGTTGTTAATTAAATAAAAAGTATTATATTTACATATAACAAAAAAACAAAACATGAAAGCAATTATTAAAATTCAAAAAGGTTTCAAATTTGAAAGAACATTTACTTCACAATTTGGAAAAGAAATTACTACTGTTGAAACTGTAATGAGTATCAACCCAGAAAACGATCAAGTTTATTTAGTTTCTGGTAAAATATTTCAATTATCTTATTTACAATTAAAATTAAACAATTAAAAACAAAACTATGTATTATAGAATAACAACACAAGACGGATCAATAATTAAAGAAAATGATCACTTTACAGCATTTAAATATGCTTTATATAACAGATGTATTTTAGAAAGAGTTAATGGAGCAGGAGTTAGAAATGAAATTGATAATTTTATGAACTTATGAAAAACAAAGAAATACACGAAACAGTAAAAGACTTATATACTTTTAAAAATATGCAAATAGATGCATTACAAAAAGAACTATGTAAAGCAAATAAAAGAATAATTAATTTAGAAACATTTGTATTTGAGTTATGTGATGACAGTTGTCCAGAATCATACAAAGATATAGTAAAAAAAGAAGTACTAAAATGACTTTACAAGAGATTAATTTTTATACTAATTATGAATTACTAGCTTATTTATTGTTAGAGTTTAACAAAACTAAACCAAAAGAAGCTGATAAATACATGAAAGCATTAAGTGAAATGTATTTTTATATAAACTCAATGCACATAGAAAACAGAGAATTAAGATTAAACAATAGCAATATTAAACAAGAAATCAGAAAACAAACTCAAGAATTTTATGATTTTAAAACAAACATTAAAATAAAATGACACAAATTGAAATAGCTTTTTTTTTAATAGGAATGATTATTGGAATGCTAACAACATTAATAATATATGATCTAGCTGAAAATAACGTAAACAAACATTTAATAAAAAAAAACAAAACAAAATAAAACAATATGGAAAAAAATATATATCATAAGATATTTGCATTAAGAAACGAAATAGGATCTATTAGTAAAGATTCTGATAACCCTTTTTTTAGATCTAAATATTTTGACATTAACAAACTAATAAAACAAATTGATCCACTCTTAGAAAAACACAAGTTATGTTTAATTCAACCTATAATTGATGGATTTGTTAAAAGCGTTATTGTTGATTTAGACGGTGGTTCAATAGAATCATCACTAAAATTAACCGAAGGATTAGATGCACAAAAAAAAGGATCTGAAATTACTTATTATCGTAGATATACATTAACTTCGTTATTAGGATTACAAGCAGAAGATGATGATGGAAATTCAGCAAAAAAAAAAGGTAAAGATTGGCTTGTAAAAAAAGAAGATATTACAAATTGTGAAAATGCTATACTTTCTGGTAAATTTACAATAGAAGATATTGAATCAAAATGGAATATGACTAAAGAAATAAAAAATAAATTAATTAACTTAAATAAATAAAATGGGATCACTAGTAAATCTATCAATTAATCTTGAATCTTTACCAAAAGAAAAATTTGTAAAAGGAAAAAAAGGTGTGTATTATAATTTTACAATCAGTATAAACGATGAAACAAATCAATACGGACAAAACGTATCTGCTTTTGATTCACAAACAAAAGAAGAAAGAGAGGCTAAAAAACCAAAGAAATATTTAGGAAATGGACAAGTTGTATGGACAGATGGATCATGTGTTAAAGCAGAATATCAAGACAATCAACAAACACAAGAAAAAGAAAACAATGTAGATTTACCATTTTAATATTTGGGAGAGTGTAAAATCTCTCCTTTTTTTATGACAGAAGAAACGAAAATGTTTATGCAACTCTTAGAGGAGGAGTGTGTAATAAACACAAATGAAATAGTAGAATATCCACCAGTAGCAATATCAATGGGCGAAACAACTATTCAAACTTTAAAAGGCACTAAGACATTACCAATTCCAATAGGAACTTATGGTAATTTCTCATTCGTACAAGCACCGCCTAAAACAATGAAAACTTTTTTTATAAGTTTATTAGCATCAGTTTATTTAGGTGGATCAAACAAATTTGGCGGTAGTTTAAAAGGTCATAGAAACAATAAATGTTTAATACATTTTGACACAGAACAAGGAAAGTTTCATGCTCAACGAGTGTTCCGTCGTGTTGTAGATATGAACATTAAAAATGATTTAGGATGTTATCATACTTTTGGATTACGAACGGTAGGATTTAAAGATCGTATTGAATTTATAGAATATTATTTAAAAGAAAAAATCGAGAAAGGCAAAGTTGGATTATGTATAATAGATGGAGTTGCTGATCTTTGTTCTGATGTAAATTCACTTGAACAAAGTAATTTTATCGCACAAAAATTAATGGAATGGTCTCAACGGTTTTCATGTCATATTTTAACAGTAATTCATAGTAATTTTGGATCCGACAAACCCACGGGCCATCTTGGATCTATACTAGAAAAAAAGACGGAAACACAAATACAATTAGAAACAAACACAGTAAACAAGGATTGGATAACAGTTAAATGTAAAAGAAGCAGAGGTTATGCATTTGAAACATTTAGCTTTAAAGTAAATGAAGTAGGTCTTCCAGAAATTGTAGGAGATTTATATAATCCTTTAAAAGGTGTAAGTTTTTAATATGACAGATTTTTTAGAATCATTGAGTAAGCACCACAAAGAGTGGGTAGATTTAGCAAAAAATTTAGGCGCAAAAGATTACGCTGAAGATATAGTTCAGGAATCATACATTAAGATTGTTAAATATAAAGACAATAAAAAAGTATATAATAATGGCAATTTTTCTAAAGCTTATATGTATTTAACTATTAGATCAGTGTTTATTGATTATATAAGATCTAAAAAAAAGATACATAAAATACAAATAGAACAATTTTATAAAGACAATGATTTTTTTGAAATAGAGCCAAAACATTTAGATAAATTTACTTCTAATGATGAATTAAAAAAAGAAGAATCTTTTTGGAGATTGTGTGAAAAAATGGATAAAGAGTTAAAAAATTGGCATTGGTACGATAAAAGTATATTTGAATTATATCGTGATACTGATTTAAGTATAAGAGGTTTAGCAAATGAAACAAAAATAAGTTCTGTAAATATATTTCATACTTTAAAAAAAGGTAAGAATATAATGCGAGAAAAATTTAAAGAAGATTACGAAGATTTTAATAACGAAGACTATAATTTAATATGAAAGAACCAAAAGACAAACGCACAAAAGCATACAAAGAATGGAAAGCTAATTACGAAAACAAATCAAAAGGTTTAGGTGATACTATCGCAAAGATTACTAAAGCTACAGGTATTGACAAACTAGTCAAATTTATAGCTGGAGAAGATTGTGGTTGTAAAGAAAGACAAATTGCATTAAATCAAGCTTTTAGATACAAAAAACCCAAATGTTTAACAGAAGATGAATATAACTTTTTAAATGATTGGTTTAGTAAACCTACAAACAGAGTAACACCTGTTGAACAAAAACAATTACTAAAAATATACAATCGAGTTTTTAGCGATAAAAGAGAAATGACTTCTTGTGGAAGTTGTATTCGTGCTATAACAAATGAATTAAATACTTTATATAAAACGTATGGAAATTAGACCACGATTAAAAGGAAACAAAAAAATTGCTTACGAGAACATAACCAAAAAAGAAAATCGTGTATTAGCTATTGGAGATTTACATGAACCATTTTGTTTAGATGGTTATCTTGAACATTGTCAAGAAACTTACGCTAAGTATAATTGTAATCGAGTGGTTTTTATTGGAGATGTGGTGGATAATCATTATGCTTCTTTTCATGAAGTTGATATAAATGCTGAATATACAGGTAAAACAGAACTTGATCTAGCTATTAAAAAAATATCTAAATGGTATAACGCATTTCCAAAAGCAGATGTTACAATTGGAAACCATGATCGTTTAATAATGAGAAAAAGTCAAACAAGTTCAATTCCTAAAAAATGGATTAAGGCTTATAAAGAAGTACTTGAAACACCTCAATGGAACTTTGTAGATCGTGTTGTTATTGATGATGTGCAATATATACATGGAGAAGCAGGAACCGCCAGAAGTAAATGCAGAGCCGATATGCAATCAACAATTCAAGGTCATTTACATACTCAGTGTTACACTGAATGGTATGTTGGACAAAATTTTAAAGTCTTTGGATGTCAAATAGGTTGCGGTATAGATGCAAATTCTTACGCTATGAGTTACGCAAAAAGAGGAAAAAAGCCAGCCATTTCCGCCGCTGTAGTTTTAGGAGGCCACACAGTAATTAATGAATTAATGGAATTATGAAAAAAAAACAATTTACTACTAAAGAAAGATTTAAAATACTTGAATCAACAGTAGCCACTTTGTATGTAGCTATTGATAAATTATCAAGAAGATTAGATGGAATAGATAATTTTTTAACTAAAGCAACAAAAGATTATAAAGAATAGTTTTTTTGTATTAACAAAATTGTTTATATTTATAAAAAAAACAAAATGGAAATACAAACAGAAATTACTTACAATGATGTTGTTTTAATCGTTCATGGTTATTACACGAAAGAAGAATCACAAACTTATGATTATCCCGGATCTCCATCAGAGTTTCAAATTCATGAAGTTTACACAGAAACAAACGAAGTTAATATATACGATATATTAAATTTTGCTACACTAAATGATATTGAAGAATTATCAATAGATCAAATAGAAAACAAATGATAGTTTTATTTGATGCTGATAGTTTAGTTTATTCTTCTTGTTGTGGAGTAGATGATATACTTGATGAAGCGATAGGCAAGTTCGATGAAATTTTTATGTCTATAATAAACAGACTTGAAGAAACTTACGAAATAGAAAGAGTAATTACTTTTAACAATAGTAAAGGTAATTTTAGAAAACTTTTAGATTCTAATTATAAAGCTAATAGAAAGAAAAAAGAACATCCTAAATTATTATCTGAAATGCACGAACACATATCAGAAATATACTCCACTAAAAATTCTTATGGTGTTGAAACAGATGATTTAGTAGCAACATATTGGAAAACACTCACAGATGAATTAGGACACAACAACGTAATAATAGTATCACTTGACAAAGATTATAAACAGCTACCTTGTCTTATCTATAACTATCATTATAAACATCAAGAGATAATAGAGATAAGTCCTTACGATGCTTTATATAACTTCTATGAGCAAATGATAATCGGTGATAGCTCTGATAATGTGAACTTCTGTAAAGGCTATGGTAAAGCATATGCAAAGAAATTATTTAAAGATTGTAACACACATTATCAATTTACTAAAAAGACATATGAGTTATTTAAAATCATATACAAATCAAAAGCAAAGTTAAAATACATACAATGTTATAATCTACTTAAATTAAGGACAGAATGAAAATAGAATTAAAACATAATATATTAAACGATAAATACACAGAGTATATTTACGATGCATTTGATATACAAAACAAAGAAAATAGTAATGTAACTATAAACGCAAATTTAGAAAGACTACCAAAAGAATGGAACATTGGCGTTGTTTATGGTGGAAGTGGTTCTGGAAAAACAACTATATTAAAAAACTTCTTTAAAAAAGAATTGAATACATATAAGTTTGACTTTAACAAATCATTAATATCTAATTTTGATTGGTTAGAACCACAAGAAGCAACTTTTCTACTTTCATCTATGGGACTAAGTAGCGTTCCTACTTGGTTAAGACCGTTTCATACTTTATCAAACGGAGAACAATATAGAGCAAGTTTGGCGTATATGGTAGGGAAAGCCTCTAATGAAGAAATAATATTAATTGATGAATATACTTCAGTAGTAGATAGAGATGTTGCTAAGGCTATGTCTAATGCATTACAAAAGTATATAAAACGTACAAACAAAAAAATAGTATTAGCATCATGTCATTTCGATATAATGGAATGGTTACAACCCAATTGGATATATTCACCACAAAAAGGTCGGCTTGAGATAGCGCCAAGTCGAAGGCAAAGACCAGAAATTAAACTTCAGATATTTCGATGTAGATATGAAGCTTGGGATATATTCAAGCACCATCATTATTTAAGTGAAGAATTAAATAAAGCGGCTAAATGTTTTTTAATTTTATATAATGATAAACCTGTTTCATTTATGGGAATATTACCTATGCCCAGTGGCACAGTTAAAGATGCTTATAGAGTGAGTAGATTGGTTGTTTTGCCTGATTTTCAAGGATTAGGAATAGGAATAAAAATACTTAACTTTTTTGGCTCGATGTATAAAAAAGATAATAAAATTCTTTACATCAAAACTTCTAACCCATCTTTGTTTAAAGGAATGCAACGTAATCAAAAATATTGGAAGCTAGCCAGTGAAAATAATAATGTTGAGCAAATGAAAAAATATAATGAATACTATAAAAAATTAAAAGAAGAAGGCAAATCATTTCATACTGGCATAAAATACAAAAAAGAAAGTGTAACAAAGTCTTATAAATACATTGGAGAAGAATATAAAGAAAATATAAACATATTAGTATTTAAAGCTGAAGCATATAAAGAAGTTGCACAAAATCAAATATCAATGTTCTAAAAATAAAAAAACAAAACAAAATGAATTTTAACAAAAATTATTACAATAACGAATTTAACTATTTAATAAGCGAACTAACAGATAGAAACAGATCAATAATGGATATTGATTGTTTTATCTCTAAAATAGGATCCAAACATGGTTTTATAATAGATCATAAAAAACACACTGACAAAGTTAGTATAAATACTTTAAGAGAGTTGTCTAAATTTGTTGATGTTAAATTAAATGATAATACTTATCTTTGTTCTTTTATAATAAGAAGCGACATAAATACAAATAAAGCTAAAACAGATACTTATTCTATTATATATGAATTAAAAAATTGGTCGTTTGTTAAAGATAAAAAAATGAAAATTGATTATGTTAAACATACTTACACAATAAGAAATGATGAAGATTTAAAGTTATTCTTTCAGCCAGAAACACACACTAAAACAAAAGAAAGATTACGAAACGAATTATAAATATGAGAGCAAGTCAACCACATTACGAAAACGGAAAAAACTATGATATAATAGATTTTGTCAAAGATTACAATTTAAACTTTAACAAAGGAAATATTATAAAGTACATAAGCAGAGCAGAAAAGAAGAATCACGAGTTAATGGATTTACTAAAAGCTAAAGACTATCTTGAAAGAGAGATTGAATATGTACGAAACACAAGGATTAAAGAATGATATAATATATCAATTTTATTACATCTCATTATACGATTACGAAAAAGGAACTGAATTAGATGAATTAAGAATTATCTTATATGACTATGAAGAAAAAGAAATGTACTTAGAATGTGAAGGAATTAAATTAGCAATAGAACAAATAGAATTTACAGAATTAATAAAAAATATAATAAATGACAACAAAAGAAATTAAAGAACTAGTAGAAGGAGAACTAGGATATAGAATAAACGTAAACTCAAGAATACGTAGTATAGTATATGGTAGAGCTATATATTTTAAAATATGTAAAGATAGAACTAATCTATCATTGAAAGAAATAGGACAAACACTAAATCAAGATCACGCAACAGTACTACATAGTGTAAAGAAAATATTTCCAACATTCGCAATGTACAACCCAAAATACATGGAGATATACAATCGTATAATAGCAACAGAAGAATATATACCTAAACACAAAAGACTAAAAATACTACAAGAAGAACATAGAAAATTAGAAACAAGATTTAACTTCTTAAAACAAATAAAAATAGATCCAAAGTTAAGACCAATATTAAAAACAATACAAGAGATACCAGAAGACCAATTACATCAAGCAGAGTATAGAATCAAAAGAGTTATTAATCGTTTAAAAGAATATTAAGAATAACAAAAATAAAGATATATCGTTATATAAAAAACAATTGAACTCAAAGTATTTCAAATATGGATGGAAGAAAAAATAACGGTGGTCATTCAAACGGAGGTCGAAAGCCTAAAGCAGAAGAAGTAAAGCTAATTGAAAGACTAACACCACTAGAGCCACAAGCATACGCAGCTCTTAAAAAAGGAATAGAATCTGGCGAATTTAAGTTTATACAAATGTTCTATCATTATTACGCTGGTAAACCAAGAGAAACAAAAGACATTACTCTAAACACTGAACAACCTTTATTTAATATTATTGATTAATGTTTGTAGTAACAACTGCAATTAAAAAACTTCTTAAACTAAAGAAACGTAAAAAGATCGTTCAGGGCGGAACATCTGCCGGTAAGACTTTTGGAATACTACCAATACTTATAGATAGAGCTATAAGAACTTCTAACTTAGAAATAAGCGTAGTTAGTGAATCAATACCACATTTGCGTAGAGGTGCATTAAAAGACTTCTTAAAGATTATGATGATGACTAATCGTTATAATGACACACAGTATAATAAGTCAATGCTTAAATATAAGTTTGCTAACGGAAGCTATATTGAGTTCTTTAGTGTTGAATCAGCAGACAAACTAAGAGGTGCTAGAAGACACACACTATATGTAAACGAAGCTAACAACATACCTTACGAAGCATACAATCAATTAGCAATAAGAACATCTGGAGAAATATGGATTGACTTTAATCCTACCTCATCATTTTGGGCACATACAGAACTACAAGATAAAGAAGATGCAGATTTTATAAAGCTTACATATTTAGACAATGAAGCATTACCAAACACAATAGTACAAGACATAGAGAAAGCTAAAGACAAAGCAAAGACATCAACGTATTGGAACAACTGGTGGAATGTATATGGTCTTGGAGAGATAGGAAGTTTAGAAGGTGCTTGTATAAAAGATTGGAAGCCTATTGATCTACCAAACAATGCACGATTATTATGTTATGGAATGGACTTCGGCTATACTAATGATCCATCAACATTAATAGCACTTTATAAATATAATAACGCTTACATATTTGATGAAGTAATATATCAGCGTGGTTTACTTAATAGTCAAATAAGCAATTTACTTAAAACACATGAAGTTAAAGAAATCATATATGCAGATTCAGCCGAACCAAAGAGTATTGCAGAGTTGTCAAGTTATGGTCATTTAATATTACCAGTCAAAAAAGGTAAAGATTCAATAGTGTATGGAATAAATCTTATTAATCAAAACGAAATCTATATAACTAATAGAAGTCATAACTTAATCAAAGAACTTCAAAACTACATTTGGTTAAAGAACAAAGAAGGAGAAACACTTAACAAACCAATAGATGCTTTTAATCATTGTATAGATGCAATGAGATACGCTATCACTTCACAATTAGAGAATCCTAATAAGGGTCAATATTACATTTATTAAATAAAAGTTATTAATAATTTTGTTTATAAGTAAATAAGTGTTATCTTTGAGTATAACATTAAAACAAAACAATGACGATTAAAATATCAAAATCTAACCCAAATAAAAAACAAGCATTCTTAAACTCTTGTGAAAGAAATTTAAGAGTTATATTTAATTTAGGAAAAGAAAAAGAAATGTCTTATGAAGTAAATCAATTAAGAAAAGCTATTAGCAATCCAGATTTATGGTACAGACAATTAGTTATTGAAAAATAGTATTAACTAAAAACAAAACAAAATGATAACATTAAAAGTAACAAGAGAACAATTAATAATTTTACAAGATTTATTATCTCAAGAAAAAACCAAATTAATGTATAATAAATTTATGTCAAATGAATATTTAGATGTATCTAATTTAAACACAACATTTAGAAAAGAGTTATACAGGAAAGAAAAACTCAATAGGTTTACTAAGTACAAAAAAATGGTCTAAAATTTATAACTAAAAAACAAAACAATGAAAAAACTAAAACACTACTTAACATTAACATTATTCTCATTTGTATTATTAATAGCAAGTGTAGTATTATTATCGCTTGAATCTATTATACATAACTTAATATTTTAGATATGATAGAGGTAAAACAAGGCAAAGTAATAGTAACAAAAAACAACACAACAGAAGTATATACACTAAAAGAATACACAGATACAATATACTATAGAAAACTATACACAAGAATCTATCAAATAATTTGTATCATATTAGCTATGTTTATTCCAGCAATATTCATTAACTTGTTTAAATGACAAAAAGTGTAAGAACTGCTATGAGTTGGTGTTTTAAAAACAATATTAAAGTTATTATACAACCAACACAAAATAAAAGAGATGTTACAATAGAAATACATAGAGATCACAAAATTCAAAAAGGAAAAGAAATATACAAACAAGACAAAAAATTATACAAAAAAATAGAAGAATTATATCTACATCTATATAAGACATTAAGTTAGTTTTTAGTTAATAGTGAAGAAAAAGGAGTTGCTTTATACAAAGTAGCTCTTTTTTCGTTTTATAAAAAAGATTGTATGCAAATTGAAATAACTATACCAAGTTCTTTAAAAGAAGTTAAGTTAAAAGACTATCAACAATATTTGACAATAGAGGATTCTAATAACGATGATATGTTAAAATGTATTCTTAATATAGATCAAAATGAATTAGGAAAAGTTAAAGCTAGTGATGTCGATTATTTATTAGATCACATTGTGAAATTGTTTGAACAACAACATGAGTTAATACCTACATTCAAAATGTATGGCGTAGAATATGGTTTTATTCCTAATCTTGATCAAATAACATACGGAGAAAATAAAGATGTTACAAGTTATATAAACGATTGGGGAACTATGAATAAAGCAATGGCTGTCTTATTTAGACCAATAAAGCAAAAAAAAGGCAACAAGTATATAATAGAAGAATATAAAGGAAGTCATAAATATAGTGAGTTAATGAAAGAGATGCCTTTAAATGTTGTTATGGGTGCAATGGTTTTTTTTTACAATTTAACCAACGAATTGCTGAAATCTATGCCGAATTATTTGGAGAAGCAACTAATGAAGGAACAGATGTACGAAGCAATTTCTCAAGAAAGTGGGGAAGCTATTCAGAATTATATACTCTTGCTCAAGCAGACATTACAAGATTTGAAGAAGTTGCAAAACTTCCATTACATCAGTGTTTAATGTATTTAGCATTTGAAAAAGAAAAAGCACAATTAGAATCAATAATGATTAAAAGTAAATTTAGATAATATGCAAGGATTTTATAACCTATCAAATAAAATTAGAGAAACACTACAATTAGATCAATACGTAAACACAGTTACATACGGAGATATATTCGATGTAGATTTAAATAAACAAACAATATATCCATTAAGTCATTTTATGGTCACTAATGCTGTATTACAAGAAAGCGTTTGGAACTTTAGTATCTCTTTATTATGTATGGATATAGTAGATGAAAGCAAAAACTTTGCTCAAGGCATACCTGATGAATTTCGTGGTAACAATAACGAGCAAGATGTATTTAACACACAACTAGCAGTTGGTAATAGATTAATTGAATTACTAAGAAGAGGCTCTTTATATGTTGAACTTTATCAACTACAAGGAGATGCAAACTTTGAACCATTTACTGATAGATTTGAAAACAAGTTAGCTGGATGGACAATTACATTTAATGTAGAAATACCTAATGGAATGACAATATGTTAAAGAACTTACAAAAAGAGTTACAATCTTTTGGCAAGTATGTTGTTCAACAATCAAGGTCAAATCTTACAAGACAAAAACACAATGTAAGTAAAGACTTATATAATAGTATTCATTATGACTTAACTGAAAAGAATGGTAATTATGATTTAGCTTTTATAATGGAAGAGTACGGAACATTTTTAGATAAAGGTGTAAAAGGAGCTGATCCAAGTTTAGTTGATAATGATGAAACAGGCAAAAAAGGAAAACAAAAAGGTGGTAATAGTCCTTATAGTTTTAAACTTAAAAAACCACCAATGCAGCCTTTAGCTGATTGGGCCAAAAAAAGAAACATAAGATTAAGAGATGAAAAAGGTAAATTTAAAAAAGGCAATTATAGAACAATAGGGTTTATATTACAACGAAGCATATTTGCACAAGGAATAAAACCAAGTATGTTTTTTACTAAACCATTTTTAGTAGCCTTTGATAGATATCCACAATTATTAACAAAAGCATTTGCACAAGACATAATAGACATACTAAAAGAAAATAACAATGGCAAAAATTAATGTAAGAAGTCCATACTTCATAAATCATACAGCAACCAATTTAACAAGTGCAACACTTGAAATAGTTATATATTTTGGAGTTGCAAATACTTCTTTTGGAACGCCTCAATATACTTTAGTTTCTACAGCTATAAATGAAAAAGTAAATTTTGAAGTTTCAGAATTAATTAAAGATTATATAACAGCTTTATTTGATGGAAATTTTCCTACTGTTTCTGTTTCTTTTTCAGAATCAACTACAATATTTGTAGATTATAGAATAACACAAACTACAACTAGCGCCACTACTGTATTAACTCCAGTATATGGAAATAGAGCTTTTTATGGATATGGATATTTTGAAGATGGAGCTAACCCAAGTTTTGATAATACTTTCTCTTTACAAACTAATAGAACTATACTTAAAAACACTAATGAAACAGTAACAATTCCAGTAGATAATACTATTGCTACAAGTGTAGTTTGGAAATATCAAGGATCAATAGTTTCAACTATTGCAATATCGGCTCAAACTAAAATAGAAAACCAAATAACGTATGTTACAAATACTGGAAACTTTGATGTAGATCAAGCAGAAATTAGTGCTAGTCTTAAAACTATAACTATAAATATTGATTCTTATGAAAAATGTAAATACACTCCATACAAATTAACTTTCATAAACAAGTACGGAGCATATCAAGATATATGGATGTTTGCTAACTCTAAGTTAAGCATGAATACTAATGAAGAAAAATATAAATCTAATATTTTAAGTAACGGAACTTATTCAATAAACAATCCACAAATTAAAACACTTACAAAAAACGGAAATCAAATATTAACTCTTAATAGTGATTTCTATCCAGATAGTTACAACGAAATATTTAAAGAATTGTTTTTAAGTGAAAAAGTTTGGATTTATTATGGAAATCAAACTCTAGGAGTAAACATAGAAAGTAAAAGTATTAATTATAAAACAAGTCTTACAGATGGTTTAATAAACTACACAATTAATGTAAGTTTTGCTTTTGATACAATAAACAACATAAGATAGATGCAAGTAGTAGAACTATATATTAATAATACAAGAGTTGATTTATTCAAAGATGAAAGTGTAACTATTACAGATACAATTGTAAACGCCAAAGATGTTGCCAAAGTATTCACAACTTTTAGTCAGCAGTTTAGTTTACCAGCTTCATCTCCTAATAATCTAATATTTAAACATTATTATAATTGGAATATAACTCTTGGAAGTTTTGATGCTAGAGTAAGAGTATCTGCTATACTTAAATTAAATGGAGTAGATTTTAAAATAGGTAAAGTAAAGCTTAATTCTGTTTCAATGAAAAACAATAAAGCATATTCTTACAAAGTTATATTCTATGGAGAAACAATAACATTAAACGATACATTAGGAGAAGATAAGTTAAGTGCGTTGAGTGATTTAAATACTTTGAGTTTAAATTATAACACATCTAAAATAAAAGAAAAACTACAAGTAGATCCAGCAACTAATGATATTATTACTCCTTTAATTACATCAGGTGCAAGTGGAACGCAATCAAGATTATTTTATAACAGTGATAATTCTGCACATTTAAATGATACTGGAAACTTATATTATCATACTGGTAGTTCACATGATCATGGAGTATTATTTTCTGATTTAAAATATGCTTTAAGATTGCATAGAATAATACAAGCAATACAAGTCAATTATCCTTCAATTACTTTTAGTAATAATTTCTTTGTTAATACAAACGAAGCTTATTATGATTTGTTTATGTGGTTACATAGAAAATCTGGTAGTGTAAGTAATGGAGATCAAATATCTACTTTTCCAACTTCTGTTAATGGTTGGACTTCAAGTGGTAGTTTTATTTGTGGTGCTTCTGAAAATTGGGGTGGAATGAGTAGTGTATCTACTTTAACTGTTTGTGAAGAATTTGCTTCATATTCTGATTCAAGTACTTTGTTTCAATTAACTTTATCTACAAGTAGCACAAATAAATATGCAGTAGAAGTTTTGCAAAACGGAGTATCTATTTATGCTGCAACAGGATTAGGAGGAAACACTACAATAAAAAGCACATCTGGTGTATTTCAAGAACTAGGAAATACTACTGTATCTGCTGGAGAATGGACCGTTATTATAACAGTAACAGCAGTTACAACATTTAGTAATATAACTTGGACTTTAACTAATAATGAACCAAACGAAATACCAGTAACTCTTACATTTCCTACTGGTTCTTTTTTATGTGATACTAATTTCGAATTTGCTATTACACAACAGATTCCAGATATTAAAATAATAGACTTTTTAACTGGACTATTCAAATTGTTTAATCTTGTAGCTTATACAGAAGAAGATGGAACTATATTTGTAGACACTTTAGATAGCTTTTACGCCACTTCTAATACTTATGATATAAGCAAGTACATTGATGTAAATACAAGCGCTGTTGATGTAGCTTTACCTTATAGAAAAATAAACTTTACTTATGAAGGTTTAGATACATTTTTAGCCGCTCAATGGGAACAATTAAACGTAGCTAAATGGGGAGCAGAAAGTTATGAAGCTGAAGGTGGTTTAGATGGAGGAATATATTCAGTAGTTGCTCCTTTTGAACATATGCAATTTGAAAGACTTTTAGATATTGAAGATGAATCTGGAGAAACACCAACTACAATACAGTGGGGTTTTTGTGTAAATGATAATCAACAAGCTTATATTGGTAAACCTATTTTATTTTATCCAATTTTAAAAACTGGGGGATCTACAACTCCAATATCATTTAGAGATACTCCAACAAGTCATAGTGAAGTTACATCTTATAACTTACCATCTAATAGTGTTTCATTATCAGCATCTACAAGTACAGCAAATATAAACTTTGGTAATATGATTAATGAATTTACAGGCTTAAACAATTTTACTGGAACTTTATATAATAATTATTATAGTTCATATATAGAAAACCTGTTTTTACAAGGTTCAAGATTAGTTAAATATACTGCTTATTTACCATTAGACATTATTTTAAATTATACTCTTGCTGATATATTAATAGTTAATGGACAACAATTCAGAATTAATAGCTTAAATATAAACTTGACTAATAACAAAAGTCAAATTGAACTAATAACAATATGATAGCAATAAAATTATTAAACTTAGATGACTTCTATGGTCTTAACGAAACAATAGAAATAGCAAAAGGCAAAAACAAATTACCAGAAACATTAAAAGAAGGATTCAAACAAGTTAAAAGACAAATAAAATGGCAGAAAAGTATATCTTAAATTTTGAAGCAAATACTTCTAAAGCAGTTAAGAGTGTAGATAAGTTAGATGATTCTATAAAAGACACTTCTAAAAACACACAAGACTTAGAAAGTTCTATGAGTGGTTTAGATCAAGCTTCTGGTGGAATGATAACTAAATTTAAAGGTTTAAAACAAGGGCTAAAGAATGTTGTAACTGGTTTTAAGTCTATGAAAGTGGCTATAATAGCTACTGGTATCGGTGCATTAGTTTTAGCTGTTGGTGCCTTGGGTGCTGCTTTTACAAGCACTGAAGAAGGTCAAAACAAGTTTAATAAAATAATGCTAGTAATAAGTTCTGTTACTGGTAATCTAGTTGATATACTTGCAAATCTTGGAAATGGTATTATAGATGCTTTTACAAATCCATTAGAAGCTATTGAAAAATTCAAAGACTTTATAGTTGAAAACATTACTAATAGATTTAATGCTGCAATAGATACAATTGGGTTTTTAGGAAGTGCTATTAAAAAAGTATTTAGTGGAGATTTCTCTGGTGCTATGGACGATGCAAAATCGGCTGGTAGTTCTTACATTGATACATTAACTGGAGTTCAAGATACAATAGGCAAAACAACTAAAGCAGTTAAAGAGCTTGGACAAGAAATAATAAAAGAAGGTAAAATAGCTGGTAATATTGCAGATCAAAGAGCAAAGGCAGATAAGTTAGAAAGACAATTAATTGTTGATAGAGCGGAAGCAAATAGAAAAAGAGCTGAATTACTAGAACAAGCAGTAGATAAAGAAAAGTTTACAGTTGAAGAAAGAATAGCATTTTTAGAAGAAGCTGGTAAACTAGAAGAAGATATAACTAAAAAAGAAATACAAGCTGCTAAAATAAGATTTGATGCACAAGTGGCTGAAAATGCATTAGCTGGTTCTAAAAAAGAAGATTTAGAGGAGCAGGCAAGATTAGAAGCAGAACTTATTAATTTAGAAACTGCAAGACTTACAAAAGCAAAAGAAGTTACAAGTCAAACTATTGCATTAAAGGCAGAAGAAGCTGCAGCGTTAAAAGCTATTGAAGATCAAAAAATAGCAGATCAAAATCAAGCTGATCTTGATGAAATAACCAGGCTTCAAACTTTAGCAGATGAGAAAAAAAGAATTGCAGAAGAAGAAGCAAAGTTTCAACAAGACAAAGACACTGCTATTGCTATATCTAAAGCAAATATGCAAAACATACTAACAGGTCTTGAAGATACAGGAATTAAAAAAACAAAAGCCGGTCAAGCTTTATATAAGGCTATTGCAATAACACAAATAGGTTTAGATAGTGCAGTCGCTATTTCAAAAGCATCTACTTTAGCAAACGCAGAGGGTGTGGCGGCTCAAACGGCATTCCCTTTTATTCCTGGAATTGGTACAATTGCAAGAGTTTTATCTTATGCTTCTACTGTTGCACAAGTAGGTTCTAACATAGCAAGAGCAAAACAATTATTATCTGGTGGTGGCTCTGCTTCTGTAAGTACTGGAGATTCATCTGCACCAACACAAGCTCCAGGTTCTGCACAACAACCACAATTTAACATAGTAGGTCAAGGAGAAGGAAGTCAAATTGCTTCTGCTCTTGGAGAACAACAACAACAACCAGTACAAGCATTTGTAGTTAGTCAAGATGTAACAACAGCACAAAGTTTAGAAAACGGAATAATACAAGGTGCTACACTTGGTGGATAATATAACAAAAATTAAAATAATACGTTTATAAAAAAAGACTTATGGATATAATAGAATTAATAATAGATGAAAATGAAGAATATTCCGGAATAGATGCTATTTCAGTGGTTTCTTCTCCAGCAATAGAAGAAGATTTTATTGCCCTTAAAAATCACGAACAAATAAGACTTGCAGAAATAAGCAAAGAAAAAAGATTGCTTCTTGGGGCAGCACTTATTCCAGAACGCCCAATTTATCGTAAGAATGGAGAAAATGAGTTTTACATTTATTTCTCAAAAGAAACAGTAGCAAAAGCATCACAAATGTTTCTAAAAGCTGGCAATCAAAATAAAGCTACTATGGAACATAATGATCAAAAATTACAAGGAATGACTATTGTTGAATCATGGCTAGTAGAAGATACAGTACATGACAAATCAAGAAAATATGGATTAGATATGCCTATAGGAACTTGGATGGTAGCTATGAAAGTAGATAATGATGATATTTGGAATAATTATGTGAAAGAAGGTAAGGTAAAGGGATTTTCCATCGAAGGTTATTTTGCGGACAAACTAAATAGACCACAAGACAAACAAAAGGATCAATATAGTGAAGATGACAAACTACTAAAAGAAATAATAGATGTACTCAAGGAATCAAACACCAACGAAAAGTAGAACTTCTCCACAAGGTGGTCGCCGTGGTTGTTTATGTAAAGATGGCACTTATAATTCTAAATGTTGTAACGGAGATTTACAAAATCAAGGAATAGGTTCTACTACTGGACAAAATTTTGAAGATTTTATGAGATTAGAAAATAATTCTGGTTTTATAATGTCTGAAAATCAAGACAAATTACAACAAGAATAAAATAATGTTGTTTATCAAAATTTAGTATAATTCAATTTACAACACTAAATATCTTATTACGTTTAATAAAAAAGTAAATACTTAAATAAATTATTATGAACTCAAAAGAAACTCTTAACAAAGTTAAAACTTTATTAGGTTTAGATGTTCAGTTAGAAGAAAGAATGCTGGAGAATGGCACTCGATTTGAAGCTGATTCATTTGAAGCTGGTAAAGAAGTCTTTATTGTAACCGATGAAGATGAAAGAATTGCAGTACCAAAGGGAGAATATCTATTGGATGATGGCATGATGCTAATCGTTGAAGAAGATGGTTTAATCTCTGAAGTAAAAGAAGCTGAAGAAGAAGTAGTTGAAGAAACTGTTGAAGCACCAGTTGTGGAAGAAGTTGAAGCTGCTGAAGTAGCCGATATTGAAGATTGGAGAGGACTAGAAATTAGAATTAAAAACCTTGAAGATGGTATTGCAGATTTAAAATCACGATTCAGTGAAAAAGAAGAAATGAAATCTGAAGTAGAATTATCTGCTAAAGCAATCAAACACAATCCAGAAAGTAAAGAAGAACCTAAAATGTCTTTATTTTCTCAAAACAAAAAAATGAGTACTCAAGACAGAGTATTTGCTAAATTATTTAACAACAATTAAAATTAAAATTATGTCAAGAAAAATAGACCTTGCAACTACTGTAAATATCACTTCCACATATGCGGGAGAATTTGCGGGACGTTACGTATCGGCGGCTTTATTAAGCGCAAGTACAATTGAAGATGGGGGTGTTACTGTAATGCCTAACATTAAGTACAAATCAGTAATACAAAGAGTAGAAACTGGATCACTAATCGCTGATGGAACTTGTGATTTTACTGCTAGTTCAAATGTAGATTTGACTGAAGTAATAATCCAACCAGAAGAATTTCAGGTAAATTTACAATTATGTAAATCGGATTTTATTGATACATGGGAAGCCGCTCAAATGGGATTCTCAGCATTTAATCCTAATGGATTGCCAACATCATTTGCTGATTATTTAGTAGGTTATGTTGCTTCTAAAGTAGCTGGAGCAAATGAAACTAATATCTGGACTGGGAACTTAGGTGGTGCTCAAGCTGGAGAATATAATGGACTTGAAACTCTTGCTGCTGCTGATGCAACAGTAATTGATGTACCTGCTCCAGTTGCCTTAACTAGCGTAAATATTATTGATAAAATGCAAGCTGTTGTAGATTTAATTCCAAATGCATTATTTGGAAAGGAAGATTTAAGACTTTATGTATCTAACAAAGCGGCTAAGCTTTATATAAGAGCCCTCGGTGGATTTACCGCTACTATTGGAGCAGCTGGTTCTGATAATCGTGGAACTCAATGGTACAACAACGGAAGTTTATCTTTCGGTGGAATACCAGTCTTTGTTGCAAGAGGAATGTCAGATAATACTATGATCGCTGCGGAATCCAGCAATTTGTTTTTTGGCACCGGGCTGTTAAATGACTATAATGAAGTGCGTGTAATCGACATGACACCGATGGATGGAAGTCAGAATGTGAGGCTCGTAATGAGGTTTACCGCTGCTGCTGCCATAGGCGTTGGAGCAGATGTAGTTTACTATGCTGGATAATTAATAAATTAATACTAATCAACTCAAAGGGTATCTTGTAAATACTTGATACCCATAGAGTTATAATACATATAAACTTATGTCATGTGATATTACCTTGGGCCGTTTAGAGCCATGTAAAAAAGATGTTGGCGGTTTGGTGGCTGTTTATTTTATCAATTACACTGCTGGTCTTTTGACTGGTACTACTGCGGCTACATTTAGCTCAGATGATACAATAACAGCATTTGCTTCTGCTCTTACATTACACAAATACGATTTAAGAGGTACAAATTCTTTTGATCAAACTAACGAATCTTCAAGAGAAAATGGAACTTCTGTTTTTACACAAACTGGAACTATTCAGTTAAAAAAACAAGATGCTGTAACAAGAAAAGAATTAAAACTATTAGGATATGGAAGACCACAAGTAATAGTTGAATCTTATTCTGAAGATGGTAAAACAACTAAATTTCAGTTAGCTGGAATTGAAAATGGATGTGAAGTTGCAGCAAGTTCTGTATCTGGGGCAGTTATGGCTGATTTTACTGGATATAATCTTGTATTCACTGGAAATGAAAGAGAATCTGCTTATTTTGTAGATCCAGCAATTATTGGAGATACTACAAATACAGTTGTAGTCGTAGGAGTATAATTATACAACACAACTAAATTAAAAGGCATTACTTTAAGTTTTGCCTTTTTTTTATATAACACTTTTCATCTTTTTTCGTTTATTAAAAAAGAAATCAATGATTATATTAACTACTAGTGCAAACGCACAACAATTGAAGTTTATTCCAAGAGAATATACTGCAAGTAGTATAATAATTACTGATCAAGATACAAATACACCTGTAACATATTCTGGATTGACTTTTACAACAAATTCTTATTATTTACAAGGTAATGTAACATTTAGTCCATTACTTAACGAGGGTCGATTTTATACACTCAAAGTGTTAAATGGAACTAACGTAGTTTATAGAGATATGATATTTTGCACAGATCAAACAATTAGTATATACACTATTAATAAAGATGTATATACAGAACACGCAACAACTAACGAATACGTAGTAATATGAGTGAATTTTTTGTTACTAAATTAGCGGCTTATACAGCACCAGAAGTTGTAGAATTAAAAAACAAAGATTGGGTACAATACGGAATAGATAATAACTATTTTAATTACATAATTGATGTAAACAACAATTCTACAACTAATAGAGCTATAACCATAGGTATTTCTAATATGATCTATGGTAAAGGACTAGCAGCACATGATGCCAGCAAAAGACCAGAGCAATACGCTCAAATGATGTCTTTATTTAAAAAGTCTGATTTAAGAAAATTCATAAACGATTACAAAGTTCTTGGAATGGCTGCTTTTCAATTAGTTTATCAAGATGGTAAAGTAAAACAAGTGCATCACTTTCCAATGGAAACATTAAGAGCTGAGAAATGTAATGATGATGGTGAAATAGAAGCATGGTACTACTCTAATCATTGGGATAACTTAAAACCAACAGAAATACCAGAAAGAATACCAGCATTTGGATTTAGTAAAGCTAATGGTGTTGAAATGTACGTTTTAAAGCCTTATGAAGCTGGTAAATACTATTATAGTAGTCCAGATTGGTCATCTGCAATGCCTTACGCAGTTTTAGAAGATGAAATAGGAGATTATCTAATTAACGATTGTATTAACGGTTTCAGCGGCACAAAGGTTGTCAATTTTAACAACGGTGTCCCAGATCCCGATAAAATACAATCAATTAAAAGTGATGTATTAAGTAAACTAACCGGAAGCAGAGGAGAAAAAGTAATCGTTGCATTTAATAACAATGCAGAATCCAAAACTACTATAGATGACATTCCACTAAACGATGCACCAGCTCATTATCAATATTTAGCTGATGAATGTTTTAAAAAACTAATCGTAGGTCATAGGGTTACATCTCCAATGCTTCTTGGTATTCGTGAAGGAAACGATGGACTTGGTAACAATGCAGATGAAATAAAGAATGCAACACAACTATTTGACAATATTGTAATTAGATGTTTTCAAGATCAAGTAATTGAATGTATTGATGCTATTTTATCAGTTAATGATATAGCATTAGATTTATATTTTAAGACTCTTAAACCTATTGAATTTAGCGATATAGATGTATTAGAAACTAAAGAAGTAATAGAGGAGGAAACTGGTTACGAAATGAGTAAGGTTGATCTTAAAATGATTGATGGAGTAGAAGCTTATAAAACTATAGAAGAAGCAGAAGAAAAAGCCTTAGAACAAGGTTGTTCTGGTTATCATGAACATGAAGAAGATGGAGAAGTATGGTATATGGCTTGTGATTCACACGATGAAGCAATAGACTTAAAAAAACCATGTCAAGCTGGTTATGAACAATATGGAACTAAAATGAAAAATGGAAAAAAAGTTCCTAATTGTGTTCCGTTAGCTCAAGAATTAAATAAAGACTTACAAGACTTTATAAATTTAGGTGAAGATATTGATCAAGATTTATGGGAAGCAATAGATGAACAAGATGTAAATTATGAACATGATGATAAACTGGATAGTATAATACATGAATTAAATAATCAAAGTGAAAAACAATTATCTGTATTAAATAAAATATGGAAATTTGTTAGTACAGGAATTGCTAGACCAAATTCAAAAAGTGCTCAAGATAAAAAAGTTGATGTTAATGGAGTAGAAAATTACTTTAAAGTAAGATATAAATATTCTCCAGAAAGTACAAGAGATAATCCTAGAGATTTTTGTGTTGCAATGACAAAAGCTAAAAAATTATATCGTAAAGAAGATATAATAGCAATGGGCGATAAACCAGTAAATAAAGGTTGGGGTCCTAAAGGAAATTCTGCAACCTATTCCATTTGGTTATACAAAGGGGGAGGTAATTGCCAACATTCATGGAAGCGTGTTACATTTAGAAGTAAACAAGCAAAAATTGACTTAAAAACTTCACAAGATATAATAGGCACAAGACAAGCGGCAATACTGGGATATAAAGTTACAAACCCATATCAAGTTTCTATACAACCAAGAAATTTACCAAATAAAGGATTTTTACCCGGTAACCCACAAGGAAGATAAAACATGGCAAAAGCATTATTTATAACAACTAAAGACATAAAAAGATATTCTGTACTATCGGGATCAGTGGATCCAGATCGTTTTATTTATATGGTCGAAATTGCTCAAGATACAGAAGTTCAAAATTATCTAGGAACTAAGCTTTTAGATAAGTTACAAGATTTAATACTTGCTGGAACTGTTGATCTACCAGCTAATGCAGATTATAAGACACTTTTAGAAACATACGTTAAACCAATGACAATATATTGGGCGTTAGTATGTTATATGCCATTTGCTGCTTACACAGTGGGTGCAAAAGGAGTATTTAAAGGGCAAAGTGAAAACGCATTAACAGTAGATAAAGATGAAGTAGATTATTTGGTAGAAAAATATAGAGATATAGCACAATTTTACACAAATAACTTTATAGATTTTATGATCTATAATCAAAATAAATATCCTGAGTATAATGCAAATACGCAAGATGATACATACCCAGATACAGCTAACGCAGATTTCGGTGGATGGGTTTTATAAGATATAAACAAAAAAAAGAAAATATTGTAAAACTAGAAAAATATTTAAAATATGTGGACAGAAAACAATACATGGAACGTAGTAATAAACTACAAAACAAAAAACAAAAATAAATGTTTGGAAGTTACTATATAACACCTACTAGTGAAACTTGGTGGGGAGATGGAGTTTGTGATAACACAGTAAACTGGGGTTTAGTATATAAACCTTATGTAGATTGTACACCAACACCATTCTTTGAAATCATAGCAGAAAACGGAGATTTCTTATTTACTGAAGCTAACAACGAATTTTTAATAACAGAAACACAATAAAAAAAATATAATGGCAAATAAAAAATTTAGCGAATTTGTACTGAAAACTAGCACTAGT
>MDSY01075748.1_pt1 | contig 27260 bp, 19 predicted proteins | sample 811131 | NCBI WGS metagenome assembly MDSY01 (sample SAMN05326643, study PRJNA326480) | marine metagenome | isolation source: seawater | place: Atlantic Ocean: South West | collected 2010
CCACTCGATTGGTTCAATCTCACCACTCATGGCTCTCCTAGCAATAACAGCTGATTCAAACAAATCATCGCATTCCCAACTTAGTAGGTGACCACGACCGATACCACCTAACCTGTGGTCTGCTCTACCCACTCTTTGCAGCATTCTATCAACTGAACGCGGAGAGCGAATTTGCACGACGTGCCTTATGCTACCTACATCAATACCTAGTTCTAGGCTTGATGTACAAACCAACCCCTGCAAATTACCTTGGCGCAAATCATCCTCCATTTTTGTTCTGGTTTCCTTAGCTAGGGAGCCATGATGAACACCTACTTTCAAATCAGGCGCTATGGCTTGTAACCTTTGAGAAACTGTCTCGGCACTATTTCTGGAATTTACGAAGATTAAACATGGTGATTTTTCAGAGACGATTTCAGCTAGCCCCCTCAATGTAGCATGTGCACGAGGGGATATTGCTAATTCCAGCGACCCAATCTCGTCTTCAGGTGTTTGGATAATCGCATCTACTGATAGTTCAGTAGACCTCGGGGCGACCGCAATAATGGGTTTCGCATCCTTCGATAACCATCTAGCAACTTGATCTGGATTACCAACTGTTGCTGACAGTCCAATTTTTTGAATACTCGAGCCTTTGAAAATTTCCAGTCTTGACAATCCTATCGATAATTGCCAGCCACGCTCACCTGCGGCCATTTCATGCACTTCATCTATTACAACCGCTTTTACCGTTTTGAGAAGTTCTCTTAGCTTAGAACCCGTGAACATTAACTGGAAAGTTTCTGGAGTTGTTATCATAAGATTTGGTGGAGACCTTACGTGCTTGTTTCTCTCAGATTGCGGAGTATCTCCATGTCGAAGTCCTATCTTCAATCCAACTGCAGCTGCAATCTCCTCAAGTCGCCTATCAACGTCTCTGTTTAGTGCTCTCAATGGTGTTATGTATAGTATTGATAAGCCATCCCACTTTTCTTTGATACACCTATCGAGAAGGGGTAAAACAGCGGCCATCGTTTTACCTGAACCAGTTGGTGCAACAACTAGTCTGTCAAAACCGGTTGTGATTTGTTCTTGAGTTGCCTCTTGCACAGGAGTCGGTGTCCATCCCCTATCTTCTAGCGCAGACTGCAAACTCGGACAGAGCATGGAGAATACGCCTTCGGCCATGACCTCACCGCTAAGTAACTGGTTCAATAGGGCAACGATTTGACGAATCAGTAGTCATCGTCGTAATCATCGTCGTCATCGTAGTCGTCGTCTTCGTATTCCCCGTCTTCTTCCCATTCTTCTTCAAACAGAGAACCTTCATTGTGACTGATTGCTGTTCGATTAGCAGTGACTCCTACCCCTATCAAAACAATAATCGAAAGAATAGAAAATATCCAAACTAAAGGTTGCTCTCTTACTGAATCAAACCAACCCATGTATGAAACATAAACAATCTCAATTCTATGTTCTGCTGAGTTGTCCTCGTCATTTACCTCAACTACTACGTCATCAGGATCGACTTTGACTCGAATCCTGTCTACACCTTCCTCTGCAACCCAAGTTACAGAAACCGGTAGAACTTGGCCCTCTCCTATTTTATTCAAGGTAAGGGAGTCGAATGGAACTATATCGTTCCCCGCATAAAATGCGACTTTGAATTGTCTATTTGTTTCCCCACCAGAATTTAGAATGTCAGCCGTAATCTCAACCTCTTGGCCTGGTGCAACGTGGTCGTCTGATAAGGTAATTGATTGAATTTTTAATTGCGGTCCAACAGATCCTAATTTGACCCATTGCCTTTCGAAATCTGTATCATCGGTAGCAATCTCTGCAACAGGGCTTGCCTCGGAATTTGAAACTACTGGGAATTCATTTCCAGCGGCATCATAACCTGTCAAATAAAATCCAACCCAGTCTCCTTCTCTCAACGTTATTTTTCCACCATCTGTAAGGTCAACAGTTCCACTCCAGACTACATTTTGACCATCTTGTTGCATTCCTAATGTAGACTTACCAGCTCCTAAGGTTAGAGTTCTACTAGCATCCCTCATAACCCAGTGAACTACTTGCGAAGAGCCTGTCAAATCAGCATCCTCAGTTCCATAAAACTCAACTTCGACTCTGGTTAAATCACTGTTTTTCGAGATATCGATTACATTCAGTGGTAATGTTCGACTAACTACTCTGGGAGCCGTGTCATCTACTTGCACCCTCAGGGTCGTTGATACAGTTTGACCGGTCATATCTTCTCCTGAGCCGGGAATTCCATCAATAGAAATTAAGCAGGTCCTTGTTGGGGATGATTGAAGTGATTTTGCATGCGATAAAGGCACTTCAACTGAGTATTCACCATGGTCTGTCAAAGACCCATCTGACCATGTCGTTTCGCCATCAAATACCTCAATCACAATAGATGCATCATTTGGAGCAGGTATTTTGCTTCCCTCGTAAACAACTCTTCCAGTGAATTCTAACCTGTCATCATTTCTTACCCGACTTCCGTCTGCTACTGGACCTGTTCTAGGTTCACTGATATCGCTTACTTGGAAAGATGATGCCTCGATAACAAGATCGTTTTCGACAGTAAAGGTATGTTCCGCAATTATATGTCTTGTTGGGAATTCACTGCCGCGTTCTTTGTATTCCAATGCGATATCTGATATATCTTCATCTGGCCAATCCCATCCAATAATGAAGTCAAAGTCTAACAAGATTAGAGGCATTCCTGAGTCATTTGTTGTTTGGACCATATCCGAAGAAGTTGCGAGTTCTATATACTGGGAGTTACTTGCGAAAGTATCGCTAACACCGTAATAACTCAATTTCTGCTGATCTACCTCCCTATCCGGACCTTCAAAGTCGAATATGAGGTCTATATATTCGAAATCAATAGCAGTGTTTGCATCGATTAGGCCCAAAGAAATGGATTGCTCGGTTCCCGCATATATCGGTGCTCCGTCATTATGCCCGGCCCAATCTAGACCTGTGAATATCGCCTTACTATCCTTCCTAGTCCTGAATGTTGCATCGTCATGATTGAAACCAGGTCCGCTCTCATAATCAAATATCTGATCATCTATCATGGTAGTGTAATGTAACGGATTTCCAGCATTATCTGTCCCGTCCCAATAATAAGATACTCTACCCAAGTTTGGATTGCGTGAATGGTCTATTGTTGTTGTAAATGTCTTGAAATCTGCCTCGGTTCGATTCATTACAACCTTTTGTGCGTATTCGTCAGAGTCTGCTTCGCCATTCCTATTCAGATCATGGTCTGCTTCTACCCAGTAATTGAGTGTCAGTTCGGTTGGATCGCCCACAGCGTCTGCGACTCCTATGCTTACTTTTTGAGTTGAATCCGCTGCTTCATAGGCATCTTCTTCTGGAGTTGTAGAGATTGCCTCTGGAGGCGTTGCATCAACTTTGTATGTTCTAAACCAGTCAGAATTCGACTCTAGGACCATTGTTGCGTCTCGTTCGTTATAGGTCTGAATTTCATATGTCAAGCCACTTTCAACGTCTATCTCCGGCATATCAATTGAGATGAAAAATGTTCCATTCATGTTGTTTGTATCTCTCCAAGAAGAGTCGACGTATCCATTTTGTGAGATTCTTATATCAAAAGCACTATCCTTAGGAGAATCGGTTGAATCGGCAAACCACATAGCTCCTTGGAAATGTAATGTCTCTCCAGCAGCTACCCAACTACCATCGACAACATCTTCAGAAGTCATCTCTCCCTCGTTGTCCCTAACCTTCAACCAGCCTAATCCAAATGAATTGTTGGCACGCAAACTAGTGTCGCTTTGGATTGAGGATGGAGAAAATCCATTTGTTCCTGATGTATCCACACATGTCGTTCTAAATTTCACATTTTCTTGGTCTGGGAAATTAGATGTTACGAAAAACTTCCAGTGAATTTCCAAAATTCCTCCAGAAAGAATGGAATAAGATGATGGGTCAATTTCAATCCAATCATCAGGATCGTTAGGTGATGGGAAAATGTCCCCCTCCTGCCATTCAAGAATCGGCGCACTTGACGCAGGTGTGGCTGCAAATGACAAGGATGCAGATTGGATGTAATTACTATCGCCATCTCCTACTATGTGTCTAGTAACAACCTCGTAAGGCTCATTTCTTTCATGCAATATTTCGCCATCTGGTATGGTAATGTCGAGATTTACTGTATTGATCTTGTAAGTGATACTAAAACTCTCTAGAACAACTATGCCTGCTGTTTGCGAGGTAACATGAACGGGTATCGTCACTGTTCCATTCCCTTCGTCTGGAATCAATCTATTGAATGCAGTAATAAAAGCCGGACCATCTTGTGTTGTTGTTGAAAGTAAGACTCCTTGACTGGTCCATTCGTTACTACCGTCACCACCTATGTCGATACCAACCTGTTCAGGTGCGTCTGAATGTAAAGCAATGTTGATGTCATCCAAAACTGGAGTTTCTGTTCCTCCATACATCCTAACATAGAAGTAAATGTAACCACTGGTCATAGAAATTGTCTTTGATTCACCACTGTAAGCAAAAGTCTTAGTAGACGTATCTTGGAATTCAATCCTGAGAGTTGTCCCTGCTGGTGTGGTAGCATTCCACCAAGCTGTTATGGCCACAGGTGCGTTTCCTGAGTAATAATTTGAACGAATTTGGAAATATCCACTACTTGTGTAACTTATGTAATATGTTAGGCTGATAAAATCCAAAACTGGGCTTTCTGTGCTGGTCCCATTGAGGTATGCCTTCCACTGGATGCTATTACCTGATGTTGGAAATATCAATTTTTGATTGTATATACCGCTCATCCACGTCTGACCGCCATCGTTTGAGACTTCAATCTCGATACTTGTGTTTGCAGGAATGTACCCAACAATACCTGAAATTGTAATCTCTGAAATTGATCTGGTTAGCGATGTTGTTTTGCTGGTTACCACTGATGTTGTAGATGTGGGGGTTCTATCATCAAATACAGCACCGCTTCCTTCTCTGATGATTTTGTTTCGATTAGTGCTGGTACAGTAATTGTAGTAGTGACATTGGAATCCAATCGTATTATCACCAAGTTGGTCCATACCATAATGTCCTCCTCCCGTGAAATATTTCTTGCCCATTCCTTCGACAAATATACCATTCATCTGGAAGTAATTGTGGTATCCATAACTAGAATAATATTCATTTGTGGTTATTCTTGGAAGGTCAACTACGAGTCCGGTAGCAGTTGTACTCGACGAACCCATCTGTTCTCTTGAGCCAAGTAACCAACTACCGTTTATCGAAGTAGGAGAAGTCGGGTCCACTTCGTATAGGTATCTATTGTAGTTGGGATACGATGCATGATACATTAGCAAGAATAAGCGGCCTGAATCCTCATCTACGTCTACTCCAACTGGATAATACGAATTAGAGTATGTGTATGTTCCTTGGCAAGTCCAGTCGCCTGAGGAAGATACAGTCCACTTGATTAGAATTCTGTAACTGTAGGATACCGACCAGACATTTCCGTTTCCATCACTGGTAGCATCATATGCGGAATACAAGGGCGTGGAATAAGAGCATGTGCCCGAAGATATTGTTGCGGACCCAATGAATGCTCCAGATGTAGAATTGTATCTTTTTACAACCGGAGAAGAATACATAGATGTCCCAGAGTAAGTTGCTGAATGGTATTCATCTCCATGCGCAACTATGAATCCGCGGTAATTGGAATTTGATCCCGTTAGGGAGAACGGTGTCTGCTTGCTGGTAGAACCAATAAAACCTAAATCGCCATTTGCAGCGAATCCACCCGTATTGTTAATCGTTCCAGTGGATGTTGCGTCAGAGGATGTGTCCATTCCAATTATGTTGTCTGTTGGATTTCCTACAAGCTTGACTTGGTCGTTTCCAACGTCCATGTTTGATCTGCTACCGTAGGCGAAACCTGGGGGTGTACCTGACCACTGTCCAGAACCTGCACCTCCGAAGTCTGAATTCGTTGATAAGTTACCCCAAGAGGTTGATGACGGCTCACCAGATATGTCAAAAGACGCATCGGTTACCTCGGCACCTGAAGGGAAGGAAAGGTTTCCCGCAAATCCGTTTCCAGTACCTGTAAAGGTGTGAGTGTACGACCTTGAACCATCTTGAAATTGCGTCTCTGTAACGTCTGCGGAGGTCATTGGAGCAGCCAATGAGATGAGAAATACTGCGACTAAAAAGACTGCTTTTTTCATTTTTTCATCGCCTCTGCGCCTTGTGGGCCTTCGGCCCACGCAGGTTCATCCCATTTCAATAATCCCCATATTGGTCATTTTTAATAAAAGGGCAAAAATCGAATAATAGGTATCATAAGGAATATGTGGGCGAGACTATGGGCTGGTGGGAAAATCAACATGGGAATCAGTTAAGGATATCAGGGACTGCTACGTTCGCATTTGCGTTACTAACTACAATGTCAGGCATTCAGTTACTGTTTTTACAAGACAACACGAATTTCCAAGAATATACTGGTGTGTCGATAGTACTGATTGTAATCGGTTTTATCGGCCTTGCATTTTCCGCTCCCGCATTCCTTAATCTAAGCAACAGAGCAAAGATTCTCTCAGCGATAATGGAGACAAAATCAATGTCAGAAGTCCGCAAGCAGAAACCCGATGGAGATGAAGCAGCGCGGATACTTGGAGGGGGGCATCAAGAGGCATGGAATACCTTCCTTCAAGAGAAGGGATTGAAGAAGCGCTAATGCTTGGCAATCAAAATGGGAGGACAAGACGGCTTTCGCACGCTCATTCGCGAAATTGTTCTCGCAATAGGTATGATTAGCATCTTGGTGGTTGCGCTTTGGGTTCACACAGGGTCGATGCCACCTCTTGTAGTTGTTGAATCAAATTCTATGCAGCATGACCCCAACGGCGAGGTTGGTACTATTGACGCAGGAGATCTCGTTTTAGTTCACTCACCCGACAAAACGATAGTTACTTTCGCAGAAGCAACAGACAAAAATTCTGCAAGTTATGGATATGAATCTCTTGGAATGGAAGGAGATGTAATCATATTTGAGAAAAATGGGGAAAAAGAAAGTACTCCCATAATTCATAGAGCCTTGTTCAAAGTTAACATAGGATCTAGTGTAGACGCAGTCGACAGCAGGTGTATAGAAGGAACATTCTGGATGGATATTTGTATCTTGACCTGGACAGTTCCGGGAACTGACCAAGTTGGTGTTGAAAAAATAAACATAACATTTGATGGAGAAAGGGCTGGAAAGTATAGATGTGGTGGAATAGCTGCACAGCATGGTAAGATATGGTTCACTGTTGAGAACTATACACCATCAAATCCAGGATACATTACCTTGGGAGACAACAATGATTGTAATGACGATCAGAGCGTTTTTGAATTTGCACAGGGCCTCTCATCCATACATAGCGGTATAATTCGTCCTGTGGAAGAAAAATGGGTTATTGGAATATCTGGTGCTGAATTACCATGGCTAGGAACTGTCAAACTCTTTGTAAGCGGAGGTAACTCTCCGGGAGTATCTCAGGTGCCTGCCTCCTCTTTTGGTTACCTGATTATGGTAATCGTAGGAATAATTTCTACACCAATGCTTTTAGATCCGATATTCACTCGAATCCTGAAAAACTCTCCAGAAATTATAGAAGCCAAGAAAGAGGAAATTGCCGGGAAGATTTATTCCTCTGAGGAAGAATAATTCGGTCTTTCACCAGTGAGCCTTCGATTTGCGGTGGCTAACCTGTGGTCGATAAAATCTATTTCATTACGAATTGTTGTAAGATTTGCTTGTTCGATTAATTTTGTAACAGTATCACGCTGCCTTTTGATACCAGAAATCCTCTGTGCTCTACTTTTTGGGACCGAGTTGGCGCCATGCATGTCACTCAACCACCCCTCCAGTAGGCCTGCTGCCCACTGATCTGACCTTACCTCGGGCGCTAGGATTATTTTCTTGGAGCGATGAGTGAATCGAACAAAGCCATCAGGCATACGTCTGGTGAGGATTGAGTTTGGCTTCCAATTTGAGAGCCTTACAACAAGGGAAGCCTCTTCCAAAATTTTCTCATCTTGCCACGAGAGATCTGATATTACGACCTTGTCAGACAAACGGAACAATATCTGTACCATATCTTCGTCAACAGACCACACTGATAATGCCTCAGGATCTTCTCCAAAGGCTTCTAGAATCCATTCAAGCACCTCGGGACTTACATCGTCCATGCCCTTTCCAGCAGGTAGTCATACAAGAACTAAACGACATGAGGTTGAAATGGGGTTGGCTGTTAGACGATACATGGGAAGCGGTTTCCTTTCAGTTGAGATAGGCTGGACCGAAGTACTGCTTTTCATAATTACATGGTACCTGTTACTAAGATATTGGGAAAAAAGCGGAAAGTTGGATGAATGGAATGCATCTAGGATTTTCTTCGGAATGGTTCTAATGGTCAGAACGAAAAAAGGTAAATCTGCCCTTGAGAAAGTATCCAAACCAAGGAAATTTTGGAGGATTTACGGTGAAGTGTCTCTATGGGTTTGCTGGGGCGCTATGCTAATTGTCGCTGTTGGAATAATTTTAGCAATAGTTTCAGCTATATTGATGGGAAATCAAGCAGAAGCACGTCCTGTATCAGAGCTTGTTGCAATCCCCGGTCTCAGTCCCATCATTCCATTGGGTTGGGGAATTATCGCGTTTGTATTTTGTCTTGTAATACACGAATACGGTCACGGCATACAAGCTAGAGCACATGGGATGCGGGTGAGAAATTTTGGCCTACTAATGGCAGGACCACTCCCCTTAGGCGCTTTTGCAGAGCCTGAATATACAGAGATTGCAAATTCACCTAGAAGAGAAAGACAGAGAATGTTTGCTGCAGGGCCTGCAACAAATATTTTCGCAGCATTCATCCTAATGATAATTCTTGGACAAGTTGCAGGGCAGTTTGACCCCGCAAATCCCGGGGTCCACTCAAGTCAGATAATTGCAGAATCTGGTGCTGACGAAGCAGGTTTAGAAGCATGGGATGTTATCACATCAATCAATGGATCCAGTATTGAAGACACCGAAGATTTCACAAATGTCATGGAAGGATTGTCATCTAACCAAACTGTCACCATGGAAGTTGTGCGATATTCTAGCGGACAAAGAGAAACTCTGAATGTCAACCTAACAGACAAGTATGAACATTATCTTGATTTAGGATATAGTGAAGAACTTGTAGATAGTATGGATATCGAGAAAGGTGATGCCTTCCTTGGTGTTGAAAACCTAGCAGGAGGAACTGCTGGCGTTGATAGACTAGCTGGTTGGGCGCACCCTGATTTTGAAACTAGTGCTCTTGGTTACGTCATCACTGTTCCAATAAATACACTGCAGATCTTAGTAACTCCGTTCGAATACAAAGGTATTGCAATACATCCTGCACAAGAGGAAATGCTTGCCTCAGGGGACGGATGGCTAGCGTCAACTATCGGCCTAAGTGGGCTTCTTTTCCTAGTAAATCTACTGTTTTGGCTAATTTGGGTTAACATATTGCTTGGATTCACAAATCTGTTCCCAATGATTCCGTTCGACGGAGGACATTTGTTCAAGGATATTGTTCACGGAACTATGAGTGGTATCAGAAATGTGGGTAAAAAAACCGGACTATACAACCTGCATCCATTATGGGTTGAACACGTCACAAGAAAAGCATCAAGTGTCTCATCTTTGCTTTTACTAATATTCATGATATTCCTTATCGGAGCTCCATATCTATGATTTTGGTAACAGAATTTTGATTATCATTTTGTGTTTTTGAGGCAAGGCTTTTGCTTCTATTTTCCAAACTTCTTATCGAACTATCAGATTCATTTCTACAAGTTAGTGCAATGAACTTGTGTAACGGCATACCCTTATCCCAATCTAAGAAAGGTTTGCCGTTCCTGCTTTTGGGTAACGCTGGTATTCTTCTTGTCAACAGTCCCAGCCTTCCACTTAATTTTCCTACCTCGACCCGGAATATCCTCCACGAATCACCTCTAACCCCTTTCAAACGATATGCGTAAAGGGGCATCAGATCACATCGCTCCCCCTCATAGACCATGGCCAGATATTGATCCCATGTTCTACCAGAAAGATACAACTTGGACTTCTTAGATGATTTTACCTCTATGGGAAAACACAAGTCACCTCTCAAAGCGAGCAAATCTCCGCTACCTTCCATTCCTGATCCAGCAGCTCTTACTACCAAAAATGGCCGATCTATGACTTTCATTGCACTAGCTTTAGCGATAGCATCACAAGATCTCGTAACGGCTTCAACACCCTTAGGAACTCCCGCTAAAACCGATCTGAGTTCTCTTTCGTATTGACTTGCCACGGAAATATATCCTTGTCAAACGCTTTTGATAATATCGCTATTTACGCGTCACATTGAAGCGTAATAGACTCCTAGCCAGTATGTGCGAAGGATTGGTGTTAGGACTGAAAATTTCAGGCTCTCCTTCCAGATTTTAAAGGAACTAAAGAAGAGGAAATGTGGCTTTGTGATGCTCTCTAATACCGATTCCTGGGATGAAATCCTTATCACATCACCAGAGGAGGCTGCTGATGGTGACATTCCAGCAATAGAGGATGAGGTAGAAATTGCAGTAGAAAGGGCAATTCATGCTGCCAAAGGGCTGAATTCCGCTGTGAGGTTGAATTTCGGTATAGACCCGGGACCAAGACCGGGAATAGCATGGTTAGCAGATGGGGTTGTGATTGGTAGCGCACAATTGGAAAATTTTGAGGGAGTCGCCGACCATATTGCAGGTATTTCTACCGCTGTGCAACATTCTAGGATGTTTGTAAATGTAGGTGATGGCGCACCTATCATAAGAGACCGGATAATCAATCAACTAATCTTGAGAGGCATTGAAACCTATCAAGTAAATGAGTACAAAACTAGTACAGGATCTAGGTCCAAGGCTCACATTCATGCTGCTACGAGAATCGCACTTATGGGTGGAGAAAGGGTTAACGAAATTAGGAAATTAAAACCTACAACTGGTGATTTGAAAGAAATTCAAAGACAATCACGTATACAGAGTTCTGGAGGAATAACTATTTCGACAGAATTAGCAAGAATGGTAGCTTGTGGAGAAATTACCATGGATGAGGCTATCAAGAAAGCCTGACTCTGTATTTTTCTTTCCCTTTTGAGTAAATGGTGATGGTGCCACTTGAGGATACACAAATAGCAATAGATTCTGCTAACTGACTAATCGCTCTTGCAGCCAAATGACGACCTCCCTCTCCTGGTTTAGGATTTATACCAGCAGGAACTTGTACGTATCGTCCTGCATCACTAGCTACTCCTTTGTTATTGAACAAAATAGCGCCATCTAGCCATGCAAATTCTGAAAGAGTTTCATGATTATTTGACTCAATTACATTTCTTCTGGCTTCAGAATGGCCTTTGAATGGATTTAGCACAAGCGCTGTTGTATACCTGCGTAATTTAGGCACCGAGCCGATTGCGAAAAGTGCACCCACTGCATGTCCTTCTCGACCTCTTCCACCGATATTACGTGCTAGTTCCATTACTCTTGCTAATACTTCAATATCGATTTCGTGTTCATTTGATAAAATCGCTAACCTGTTGGAGGTAAGAGATTTGGCCTCTATGATTATTAAACCACTAAGCGGTTCTCCCAATATTGCTAATATCCTGTCACTAGAATTGAAGTTACCTTCACCAAGTCCCTGTAATACAAGATCATGTAAATTTACTAAAACCGACAGACCCTGAGATGATAACGAATCTTCAAGTAACTTAGACTCGATATCGGATTCTTTTAGTTTATTGAAAACGTTGGAAGATGATGTTAATGCAACTGACCGAATACCATTAGGTAATTCCTCTAAAATCTGATGAACTATTCGAGAATTATTTGATATTATCACAGCACAGCTAAATCCAGAACGGTCGGTGGCAATAGTGTTAGCCACTAATCTTGACAGGTCAACCAACCTATCACCTCAATCCATAGTCGTATCTATTCCGGGCAGTTGGTCTTCAGATTCCCTGTAGACTGTCCTCATATTACCGATAAAGTTTCTTTCTTTTACAACAATATTGTATTCCTTAATTTTTGGATCGGTTTCTCCGTCCATTATACCAAGCAGGGTTTCGAGAGTCAGACGGGCACCTTCTCTGTGCGGATAAGCGAAGACTCCCATTGAGAGAGGCGGGGCCATAACAACGCTGACATCTTTCATATCTTTCAGCGTGGAAAATAGGTTGTGGTATGCTTCGGGAAGTAACTGTCTTCTAGCCTCATCCTGGTTAGGTCTACGGCAGTCAGGGCTAACAACATGAATAATGTGTTTGAATCGTTTCTCCAGATTGTATGGCTTGGAAACAACGTTTGTAGTCACAGGGCAGGGAGGGAGATTCAATTTTCTCTGTTTTATGCTGACGTCTCTGCAAAACTCGCGTAGCTCTTCACCGGCGGCCTTGTGAATTTGGGCATCTAAACCTTCTCTGCCAGATAACCTGTTATTGGCGGGAGTTACAACAGCATCAGCCTCCTGTAGATGCAAATCTCCGCCGATAACGCGAACCACACCCCATTTACAGGTTCGCGCCATATACAACTCGACCATGGTGTGAGCAGGGGGGGTCGTCCTTCATATACACATTGACGATTTTTCAAAAAAAAGGTCCTTTTTGGCGCAGTCAGACCATCGAAGTGACTTTGAATAATAGTCCCCTAGACTTTCCATGTCCTACAAAGGAAAGGCGTTATTTTTAGTATTGCTTTTCCTATTGGGTAGTATTTGCAAAATGCCATATGAGACTGATCTCGAACTATCTAAAATTCATGAATTTAATCAATCAGACGAAAGCAACAACGTATGGAATGAAACCCCATTTAATTCAATAGCAGTTCCAGGTGGGTTTAATCGAACCAATCACATAGATTACAGTGATGTTGCAGTGTTGATTAACAATCAATCCGATGCTAGCAAAACAATCGGATATGCTTTTGTGAGTGCTAGAAACATTAGTTCAGAAAGAGTATTCGTATTTGAGAATACATCAACACCCACAGGTGAAACTATCAATAGAGAGCAGTTCGATACATACTTCCTAGATCCATTCAAGGAATTCCTCTCAGATTACAACGGTAGTGACATCAATTATCTAGTTACAACCAAAGGGATACCGTTGAGAATAAATGGTGGAAATAACAAAGCATCATTCGACCAAGAAATATCTTTAGCAGGTGGGACTTATGACTCCGATATAGGTGCTGATTACTGGGGTACTCACGGTTACGGGCCACTTGCAGGTAAAGAGATGAGAGAATTTACGAGGGATGAATACGGATTTTTCTTAGTTACCAGGTTGACAGGTTATACAATCGATACTGCACTAGAATTGATTGAAAAAGCAAATAATTCCTATGGTGCAAGAGGAATGCATGTTCTCGACCTTGCAACCAATCAGAATGGTTCAGGAACGAAATTCTGGAATGATGATATGTATACAGCCAATACTACTTTGAACGAAACAATGAATATACCAGTATACTTCGATGAAGAGACATACTTTGTAACAAACCTGTCAAATGTTATGGGTTATGCATCGTGGGGTAGCAATGATGGTAACTGGAATAACAATTATCTCTTGAATGGAGGTTTCGATACTCGAGATAGTTCTTGGGAAAGTGGTTCAAAATATTGGAATTGGTCTTCACCATCAGTATCTCAAGAGGATGTATTCAATTGGTCATACCAAACGGATGTAAAACAAGGAGGAAATGGTGCTTTCGAAGCTGAAATAGTAACGCATTGTGAGCAAGAAACTGGATATCTCAAACAAGGAATGTTAGCCGAATATTTTGATAATGAAGGAATCAGTTTTAGCACCGCTTCAATGCCTGATTTGATTGATAGAATTCCAGATCACACAAGGGTTGAATCAACCCTTGCTTACTCATCATCTGGAAATGCATACCCTGGTTTAGATGATCGATTCAAGAACAACTGGGGTGCTAGATTCAGTGGATTAATCGAAATACAGGATGCTGGAAATTGGACATTTTACTTAGATTCAGATGATGGTTCTGAGCTTTGGATTAATGGCGTTAGTCTAATCCAAAATTATGGTTCACATGGTATGAGAGAGATTTCAGGAACATTAAATCTAGAACAAGGTCTTCATGATTTTAAGATAGAATTCTTTCAAGGTGGCGGACCACACGGTTTACGATTCTCGTATGAGGGACCAAATACCACAAAGACCACAATACCAAGTTCTGCATTTTATGTGTCAGGAGATTACATCCCACAATCTGAAAGTTTGATTCACAAATGGGATTTTGAAGAAGGTAACGGTCAGACAACGGCAGACAATATATCCAATAATTCTAATTTCACGCTTTACGGAACGGACAATACAAACTGGATAAATTGTATGAACGGAGGATGCTTATGGTTCGACGGAGTTGATGATTATGCAAAGGTCGATGTTGACGATTGGTTGGGAAATTTCACCATAAGCCAATGGGTATGGGCGAATACCTCGAATCAAACAAATTACGCGTCCACATTTGCTATTGACAACAATGCTGGTTCCAATTCATCATTCCAACACATGATATCAGGAGGCCAGTGGAAATTACACAATAACCAGACAAGAGCGTTTGGTGACGTAATCCCACAGAAGTGGAGTAACTTAGTCACCGTGTTTGATAACGGCTACACTAAGCAATACATGGATGGAGTTTTAGTAAATACCAACACATATCCAAATGGCTCACTAAACAACTTTGACTTATACAAATTAGGGGTAAATAGAGCCGGTAATTCATACTATGAGGGTAAAATAGACTCTCTTATGATTTGGGATACAGCTCTGGATAATAATTCGATAACGGTGCTGAATCGAGAGGTTGTTGACAACTGCTCCTCATACTCAGGAAATGGTCAGGATGTAGCCTACCTAGAAACTGTTCACACAATTGATGAGAATTTTACCAATCACGCCTGGGTAGTCTACACTCACGGTAAGCGAGATGGTGACGTATTTGGCCAATTCAAGATACAAGTCACATCTATTGATGGTAATGGAACTGAATTGTATGGAAATACATCTTCAAGTAAAAATTTCAACAATGCTTGGGCAACCCAAACGATGAGGTTCAGGCCCCATTCAGATGCTGTCTCGATGAAAATTAGAATCTCCATCGACATTACTCCAACATCGACTGATGGTGGTTTATACTTGGACTCCACTGTATTGAGAGTGATAAGACCATCAATGGATTGGGTTGATGGATCTATTGTTGAAACAGCCGTAAGCACGGGTGCAAGGTCATTCAAGTGGGGGACTTCATATGGGCAATCTCTGATTGCGGACATCTTGGAAGATGGTGCTAGTGGAGTGAAGGGATACGTCTATGAGCCATATCTAACAGCTGTTTCGTATCCTAGTATTCTGTTGTCATCATATGCTAGCGGGTTTAATCTTGCTGAATCATATGCCGCTTCAAACAACCTAATTGGCTGGATGGGCGTTGTAGTTGGAGACCCTAAGATGAGTCCCTATGCAGATATTGTTCACGATACTGAAATTATTGATGTAAGAGTCATAGAAAACGTGTCTAATGGGAAAGAGTTCTCAATGGATGTCGCAATCCAAAATATAGGCCCAGGTATTGCGGTGGGTAATCTAAAAATCATAGATAAATTAGGTGGAGAAGTATTGGAAAATTTGTCATTAACAATACCAGCCGGTTCTGAAATTGGAAGTAGACAAATCATCTCAATTTCACTTAATTCAACTCGATCTGGATGGAATAATTTAGTAATAAAATGGGAAGCGTCTTCTTTGAATAATCCTGAGAGAAATATCAGTAATAATCAGGTAGACTTCCTATTATGGGTCAATAATGCTCCATCTGTTGACTTGATTTACTGCGACTCTGAAGAATACAGTCGAGGCGACCGGTTTGTTTGCAGTGTTGATGCAAGTGATGACACTGGAATAGAAATAGCTACAATCGCTTGGAGAATTACGTTCGGCAATAATAGTACGGAATGGACTTGGAAAAATACTGGAAGTCAAGATGGCGTAACATGGTGGACTAGCATAGATCTTCCATCGGACATCCCACTTGGAATGCTTGACTTGAAGGTCAATGTAACTGATGCATCGAACCAATCATCGATAGCCGAATCACTTGCTGTCGCACAGATAATTGATGCACCAGCGACTTGGTTTGGAATTCATGTTTCTCAGGTTGATGACCCTGATTGGGGTGGAGCTTCAATATTGACTTCATTCCCAGTTGGAGGCGTAAAAAGAGGGCATATACTAACTCTTAGAGCATGCGCACTCGACGCCGACCACGACCCTGTTACTGAAAGACCACAATTCGTAGCATCTCGTGGCCAAATAGACGGTCTAACATACAATCAAGGTAGCAGTAGCAACCAACATTGTTACATTGCATCATTCAATCTTTCTCCCTCATCAAGCCTAGATTCTTTCACACTAGAACTTAGAGATATTGAAAATAGCCTATTATCAAGAAGAACGATACAAGTTAATGACATGCCACCTGTGATTGACTTGTCCATAGTAGATAGTTTAGAGAACCCAATTGAAAACATCCTCGCCAGTGGTAATGAATATCTTAGAGTAGAGGTGACTGACCGTGATGATTCCGTCTCTGAAGCCTATGGAGATCTTACAATTAAGTGGCCAGGTCAAAGCAGTTACACCAACCCATTCCAACTCGAAGATGGGTTCGCAATGATTCCATTATCTACCACAGAGAGTATTGATAACGGGGATTTGTTCATCCAAGTAAATGTCACGGGAGCTAACGGAGGAACTAACTATTCTACACTCAGTTCACCGATTCTGCTTAGCCCACCTGAAATTCTAGAGACTATTCTTTGTAAGGATGGTGTTGAGATAGACACACTGATGTTTGGTCAATATGCGGACGCTGTCCTTCGGGTAAAATCATCGCGGCCTGTAAAAGACGCATACTCCACAATTGAACAATTTGGCTGGACTGTTGTAGCACCATCACAAGCTCCTGTTGAGTGCGGTCAAGAACAGATTGGTCAAACCGATGAATATCACTTCAGGGTTACACTGGATTCCTCTTTTGTACCGGGTTCCGGTAGCTTAGGGTTTAGAGTGATTGACATTGACGAAATTGTTGCTATATCCTATCTGCCATTCAATTTCATGCACTCTCCACCAATTATTAACGTCACATACGATAGTAATCTTCCCCATCAATCATTGTTAGAGATTGTTGTTGAGATGACCGATGCTGATGGTATAGATGCTAACTGTGGATTGATTGTAACACAATATGGTAATGAGTTATTCAAACACAATCCAAGTATGGTTAGCGATATTGGTGGAGTAGGTGTTTGGAGTTCTTCCTGGCTTTTGCCAAAGTCCGTCAACGGAAGCGTTGACTTCGTTATTTCATGTGAGGACTGGAGTGGAAACAATGTGACGTTTAATCAAACGATTTTGGTAGAATCTGGAGATGATTGCATTGAGGATTGCGAATCTGTTACGAATACATCTGATCAGTCCTCGAAAACCAGTCCTGTGTTTATCATAATTGGTTTCATCGTAATATTATCAATTATCGTTGTTACCTTCTTCGTTATTAGAAAAAAGGAAAACGAAATCGCTGAAAAGTGGCAAAGTGAGGATAATGAGCCAACAAGAGATGATAGAATACCTGAAGGTTGGTCTTTGAAGGAATTCATTGAATGGCTGGATGGTCCTAGACCTGATGAATGGGAAGAAAATCAGTGGGAAGAATATCGAAAAAGTCTGGAGGACCTAAGGTAATCGCAGACTTCTTGATGTTTGAGTATCTAGGGCTATCATGGCAGTAGGTTATGTGTTAGTGAATGTATCACCCGGTAAGGAGTATGATGCCTTCAAAACTATAAAGGAAATAGAGAATGTAGTTGACACTACTCTACTGTTTGGAGATTACGATATAATCGCAAAGCTTGAGGATAATGACCTTACTAAGATTGCAAGAACTGTGGTAGAGACCATTAGGCAAGTTCCAGGAGTAATAAACACAAAAACTCTTGCTGGAGCAGATATTTGAAACCGTAATACTGCGTAAAAGTTACTTCTGAAATGGCCAACTGCGCCCAATATGTGCCGCAGTATAGCGGTTTTCCGGGGGAAATATTATAACCCTTAGAAAAGTGTATGCACATCGAGGTATAACCTATGGGTGAAAAGAAGTACTTCGTTCTCATGGAGGGCGGAAAAGACACAAGCCAAGTATTTGCAAGCCGACAACCACGTGGAGCAGCACTAAAAGCAGCTACACGCGGACACACAGACATCCGTCTGCGTGAGCGTGGAACCAAGAGAGTCCACGTCTTCACTGGACGCATCGACATCGTCGATAAGCCTGCAAACGGCCCAGCGTGGCTTCCTGACAAGATCAAGAAGGCTAACGTAAAGAAGCAAGGAATCGAGCACCTTTGATATTAAGGTTGCAATGATGCAATGCTGAGACGCCCTTGCGGGACTTTGCCCCTCACAGAACTTCGGCTCTGTGGGGGGCTTTTTTTTATTTGATTAACGAGAGATTACTCAGATTACCTGACATTCCTTTTTTAATTGAATTTGTCAGCACAACACGTGGGATACAAATCCACCATCACTAACATAGTGACTTCAGTTACTATTCGAGACATTGTAGCGCTAGCTCTGGGGCTTGCCTTCATCAACGTGGGAATTGATCATTTTGTTAACCCAATCCGGTATGAGCCAATAGTGCCCTCTGCATTACCTAACGCAGAGTTTTGGGTCTTAGCCAGCGGATTTTTTGAGATAATGTTTGGTTTGTGTTTCATAATACCTCAGACAAGATCCTGGGCTTCTGTGAGCGGAGTTTGGTTACTTGGAACGCTATATTGGGCCAATTTCAATATGTGGTATAATGACATACCATTTAATGGGAAAACGTACGGTGACCTCTGGCACGTTGTTAGACTGATAATCCAAATCTTACTGATTGTCATCATAACTTGGACAGGGCAAGTAACTCCTTTCAAAGGAAAGGAGAAACTACATGATTCTCTGGACATATTTTCTGGAAGAATTACCTCAAGTGGTTTTGAAACAGGAGATAGAATCGTTGTCGGAGCTTGGAAAACATCAGTATTTGGAGAATTTGCAGACATTATGTGGGCGAAACCAGATGGAACTAGAGTCCTAATTGCACCAACAAAGGAGATTGCGGAGTATGTTACTGACATGTATTCTTTTGATGAGGTGATTATTGAGGATGTTAAGACTATTGGGAATGAAAGAGAATTAAAGGTAAGCTGTCAAACAATGGATATAGAATTCACTTGGAACAAAGGATTCCCTATTCCATTCAGACGATCTTTACTATTCATAGCAACCGTTGAACTATTCTTTGCGAAACTAATTTTTTCAACAAGAACTTACGGAATTACAAAAAATAATCGAAAGGAGTGGTATGCAATCGACAGAGTTTCTCATATTACAAGTGCTAATGCATTAATCTCAGGTAAAGATGCTGGTGAATTCAGGCCGATGGATAAACCATGCAGGTTTGGTTTTAGTGAAGCTCCAAAAAAACCATCGTCTTGCATCGTTAGAACACACATACTTTGATGAATTTATTCTAATTATTGCTCACTAAGGACCGCCCCAACCTCCTGGGTTTCCCATACCTCCACCGAATGTCATATTCTGAGCCAAGAATGCTAGATTTGGTAGAATAAAGAACATCACTCCATAAAACACCACTAGCAAAAGTTTGTGCATCCTACCATGACTTGAGGTCGCTATCAAAACAAGTCCTGCAAAGAAGAAAATCAAGCATCCATATAACGACTCCCCATTTCCATATTCAAGGGCATTGAAAAGTGAGAATGCCGCAAAAGCCATCGATATAAATGAAATTACATCTCTGCGTGTGAAAGGTTTTTTGTCGTAATTTCTTATTGCTACATTTACGCTGATTTGTTCGTCTTCTTCGTCATTATTCGACTCATTGAAGTCTATTTCGTTTTTTATTGGTCTAGGGATCGATATAATTTGAGTGTTGGATATTTTTTTATCCACTGCAATATTATTTTCCGCAACTATTTTTCCCTCCGAATTCTCAATGGAACCTTCTGCAAGAAATCTATGCTTGTTGCAGAAGTCTCCACCACCTCTCTTACCTTTTTGACAATCGTCAAATATACAAATATGAGAGAGTTTCCTATTTTGAAGGGATGAATCCGTGACAACTGACTCACTAAAGGCTACGTTGTCGACTGAACCCATGTAACAAATAAAATTGGCTATTCGTATAAATTTTAACCCGATATTAATGCTGCAATCAAAGCTAAATATGGAAATACAAAAACCGGAATCAGCACATTTCAAAGTGATGCAATCGTTTCCATGAGGATGTATAAATCAGTCATCTGCTACCCTAATTACTCGAGTTGTTCGGTATCCTTGTAACATCTTCATGTATTTTCTATCTCTAATTTCTTGATCTAATTCTGGGTCTCCGGTATCAATCCGAAGTGAGTTTAATCCGAGCAATTTTGCAGGTGTTGCAATACCCAAAATATTCTCAATCCCAATTAATCGCAATACTGCGGGAGATAATTGTAAATTTCCTCTTCCAATCAAAAACCCTTGACCGCCCATTGGCGAAAGTAGTAGTAATTTTGACCCAACATGTTGTGAAATAATCTCTAGTAGGCCTTGTTCATTTAGATCTAGATGCATTTTCCCATTGTGCTGGATGTCAATTCCGAGTAATGTTGACTCATTTCCTGAGAGCTTGCATATCTGCCTAAGAGTCCCTCCACTGCCCCATACAATCATGATGTTCTGGTCTTGTTCAACTAAATTATTGATATGTAGTGACATGGACTCAAGGGTTTCTTCCTCACTCTCTCTCTGCACTTGCTCTTTAGCCCCCTGCATCCACCTTGGGCTCGCTGGAGTAAATGCTTCACCATACATTTTCACTCTCCACTCTCCTTTGAGATAGACCTCCTCATCAAGATCCATTACCTCTGTTCTAGCAACCATCAAATCACCAGTAAAGAATGACCAAACTACCTCTGCGGCAGCTTTAGGCGTTGTTGCGAAACAGCCACTATGCATTTTTACGCCCCCAGGAACACCAACTATTGGAATTGAAGATTCTCCTAACGCCTCAACTATGTCTCGAGTTGTTCCATCTCCACCAGCATAAAGGAAAATATCAGGTGTATGAGATTTTATGAAATCAGAGGTAGACTTCGCTGATGTTTTTGTTGGGGTATCTCCAGTTGATGTATATTCTCCTGGTATCCAATCACCACCCATCCTACCGTCCCAAGCGACTATTTCGATAGGTTCTCTAGCAATATTGGATAAGTGCTCAAGACATTGCTTCATTCTCGGTCCAGCCCTATCTTCAGCACCTGCAGCCCTAGCTTCTTCAGCCCTACCGTCGCTTCCTTTGAACCCTAAACGGCCGCCAAGCCCTGCGTCGGGATTAACTACAATTGCTAAGCGCATAAACAACCCCAAATGCTAACGCTACATCAAACCGATTATGTATCGTTTATACAACGGACTAACATGGAGCGCAAGAAGGATAAACTAACTTTTGAGGGCGCATGGGATGATCAATTAAAGCAAGAAAATGATGATAAAAAAACATCCGAGACCAAACCTGTAAAGAAATTTGAAGAGCCAAAATTCAGAGGACAAAGAGACATTGAAGAAAAAAGAACAGAATTTATAGTATCGAAGAAAGCTACCACGGACTCTAAACCAGAGAAAACTGTGGAGGTTGTGAAGGAATTATCGTCCAAGGAAGGAGACGACTTTGACGTTCAGTGGTAACCCATTATATCTGCACATATATACAAAATTAAGTGGTTTTTTATCGCCAAGGTGAAGAACAGAAGCGCACCCGATTGAGATGGAGGCAAGCATATGGGCATGATTTCAGTTACCTTACCAGATGGTTCAGTCAACGAATATACTGTTGGCATTACCGCTGGAGAAATCGTGATTGATATTGAGGGCAGAAAGCATGATTGCGTAGCCGCTCTGGTCGACGGAGAAGAAAGAGATTTTTCATCAGAGATCACCTCCGATTGCGCCGTTGAAGGTATATCTGCGTACTCGGATGCTGGAATGTATATTCTTAGACACTCTGCTGCACATTTACTTGCTCAAGCGATATCGGAATTATACCCAGAAGCAAAACCAACTATTGGTCCACCAATCGATAGGGGATTCTACTATGATTTTGCTGATTTACAAGACTTCGGAGCTGATGAATTAAAGAAAGTTCAAAAGAAAATGCATGAATTGGCTAGGAAAAATCTCCCAATTCTTAGGATTGAACACTCTGAGGCCGAACTAAGCGAAATGTTTGCAAATAACCCATACAAAATAGAGATCATCAAAGAAAGAATCGATGAAGGCGCTGGTTCTACCATATACTCCCAAGGTGATTGGTTTGATTTGTGCAAAGGACCGCACGTTCACTCAACGGCCAAGTTGATGCATGTTAGGCTTACTTCTGTATCATCCGCATTCTGGCGAGGTGATCAAAATCGAGATAAATTGACCAGAATCTATGGATTGGTCGAGCCTACAAAAGACGCTCTCAAAGCTAAAATGGCTGCTATCGAAGAAGCAAAGAAAAGAGACCACAGGAAATTAGGAAAAGACCTACAATTGTTCCATGTCGATGAAGACGTGGGTCAAGGTCTGATTCTATGGACTCCTAGAGGTGCAACCATCAGGACAAGTTTGCAGAACTTCATTTCAGAACATCTAACCCGGCAAGGATATCAACAGGTTTACACTCCTCATATTGGGAAATTAGACTTGTATAGGACTAGCGGCCATTTCCCGTATTACCAAGATTCACAATACCCCCCACTAGTAGAGAAAGAAATGATGTCAAGGCTCGCAAAGGAAGGTTGCAGTTGTGGAGAATTATCCAATATGATGGCAAGTGGAGATATTGAAGGATACATGCTGAAGCCAATGAATTGTCCTCATCATATCAAAATATTTTCATCACAAGCACGGTCATACAGAGATTTGCCTTTGAGATTAGCTGAATTTGGAACCGTGTATCGATGGGAGCAATCGGGTGAGATTTCAGGGCTGACAAGGGTTAGAGGATTCACACAAGATGATGCACATCTATTCGTCACAGAAGATCAAATTGCTGGTGAGGTGCTAGGATGTATTGAGTTAGTTCAAGTTATATTCGAAGCACTCGGAATGACGGACTACCGTGTTAGAGTAGGTCTAAGAGATCCTGACTCCAGTAAGTATGTTGGAGATGCTGAGAAATGGGACCGGGCAGAGGATGCTTGTAGAGCAGCTGCAAGGAGTCTAGGCGTTAATTGGTCAGAGGAACCTGGTGAAGCAGCCTTTTATGGACCAAAAATTGATTTCGTTGTGAAAGATGTAATCGGTAGAGAATGGCAACTTGGGACGGTTCAAGTGGACTATAATTTGCCAGAAAGATTTGATTTAAAATACAAAGGTAGTGATGGAGAAATGCATCGCCCTGTAATGATACATCGGGCACCATTTGGTTCGATGGAGAGGTTTTGTGGAGTCCTGATAGAGCACTTTGCCGGAAAATTCCCAACTTGGCTTGCTCCGACCCAGATTCATATTCTAACAATATCACAGAAACAAGTTGATTATGGACGCAATATACTTTCGAAACTCAAAGAGGCTGGCATAAGGGCTGAAATCGATGATGGAGATAATACGATTGGTAAAAAAATTAGAATGCACAGAAAATTCCAACCTGCATACATGCTAATATTAGGTGAAGAAGAAGTTGCAAACAATGCTGTTTCTATAAGAGCTAGAAACGGAGACCAAAGAGCAGGTGTTGATCTAGAACAATTCCTTTCTGAGTTGCTTGATGAAATCAATAACAAGCACTCTGTCCCTTCACTTGTCCCACCGCAAGAAGGTTGAGTTTACGATGGGGATCACGTTAGTCAGCGAGTTTAATGGTATGACCATACTAGCAATATTGCTTTCTGGATTTACAGCCTACTTGTTTCAGGAATTCCTTATCCCAAGAGGTCTGTCTGGACTCCAGGTTGCTTTCCCAACCGGCCCAAAACGATACGAAGTTCATACTGTTACCTCAGATAAAAATGAAGCAAAGAAGCTTTTGAAAGCTAAAGGAATGAGAAATGGATTGACAGTCTATGTTATGGCGCTAACGGGTGCGATACTGCTTGGAGTTGAGTGGTTATTCTATCAAGCAAACCTAACCAAAGGGTTGCACATGATTTCACTTGCTGCGGCCTTAGTGCTAATCATAGTTCCCGCCATGATTTCGACGGGAGTTTCCATGAGTACCCAAATAATCACTAGAACTGGAGGAAGAAGAGAATCTCTCCAGGAAGCTAGCACCTTTAGAAGTGGAGCTGGAATCTCTATCACAATTTTGTGGTTTACAGCGTTGGCAATTATGTGGTTTATAATGGGGCTTGCTAATGTTGAAATTGACCGCAGATTAGCTCTAGTTGGATGTTTAGCATTCGCTCCAGGTTTCATCGCATATGGAAGGGTCATGGGATCCGCTTGGACTGCCCTAAAAGAATCGAGTCGGCAACTATCGAAAGGTGACCCCTCAGCTTTTTATCCGCACAAACCCAATGCAAGGAAGCAACTGATTTCGACCTTGGTTTGGTTGAACACTGCTGCCATGCCATTTATCGCGTTTAACACTCTAGTTTCTCTGATTTTACTAGCAATAGATCCTAGCATGTTTGAGCATTCCCAGCGAGTTCTTGAACTACCGGAATACCGACCACAGACAACAATAATGGAAGAAGGCGGAATCTTTGGGTTCTATGCAATCGAATTATTCTCACACATTTCGGAAGCGGGAATACGAGTTCCTCTAGTAACTATGGTCTTGCTATTTTTGCTACTTAACGTCGCAATTGTTGGCTTTTTGTTTGTTTATGAGGTTGCGAGAATTTTGTTCTTAGACATAGCAGATGTGTCTGGTAAAGGCGGGATAAGATTAGCAGATTCGAGACTATTGAGGAGTGAGAGAAGCCAACAAGCAAATGTTCTGAATTTCTGTTTCACTGGATTTGCAGGGCAATCGATGCTTTTACTTGCTTTGGCCATGTTGACGTTTTGGGATTCACAATACCTTCCACAGGGTGCTGAATGTGGAACTTGGGAAGATTCGGTTTGTCAAGTAATAAGAAAAAATGCGCTAGAAGAAATGACTTGGATGCTAGCTTCAGGCGGCCAAGTTGTGTTCCTTGGTATATGGTTGCTATCGCGCAGAACTGGACAGAGATTGGATGACATCTCATTCGATGCTATGGCGAACCAGAAGAGAATTGAGCTTGAGTCACTTGAGAAAATAATTTACAGAAAAGGTGATGATTTCCGTGAATTACTGAGGGATGACAATTGGTCCAAAGCAATGGAAAAAATGGAATTATTGTATGAAGATCATGGAGAGGAGAGTATTGAGGGACTTTCTTTAGTTAGAAGAACTGAAGCGAGCATGGAGATGCTTATGGCCCTTGGAAGGTGGGACCAAGCAGAGCAAGTTTCTCTCTCATTTTTAGCACTCAGAGCAGGAAGGACAGCTGAAATTGCCAGAATGATTCTAGCGGCGGCTTCCCTAGCCCAGCGTGACATCCCAGAAGCATTACCAAGACTAGATTTGCTGGCAGACGAAGATATTGAAGCTGCAAGGCTGAAATGGGTGGCATCGGTGTTTAATCCAAAAATAAAGCTACCAAATTCAATCCGTCCATTACTACGTTTAGATTCTGTTACAAAGAGGAACATAGACGTTCTGAGACGTTACCAATCAGGAACACCAGGTAGCAATATCAAATGGAAATTCAAGCCTGCTGCAAAGTTACACATCTTAGGTGATATTGCTCGATTCAGACTATGGTCACAATCAAATGTTGCACTGGATAAACTTGAGGCGTGGGCAAGTAAAAATGATGTCAAATTAGAAGATTGGCCTCATGGCCAAACCGCAAGAGCACTCCTATACCTCGATAGAGGCATGAAAGCAAGTGCTATCAACATAGTTGAAAAGACCATGAAAGCACATCCAAGACATCCACACTTGAGAAGATTGGCTATTCAATTGGCTATCCAAGGTGAGATGGAAATGCCGGAGAGCGAGACTACTGGATTAGTTTGGGCTGATACAATGGAAGGAGAATGGGAAAAGAATTGGGAATCCTCACACAATGTGGTCGTACCTCCAAGTGTTACCAATAATAGCATGAAAAATCATGCATGGAATGCAAACGCTTGGGCTTCTCGTAGGTCAAACGATAAACTAATGAGGGGCAGAAGCGATGGGAAAAAAGCAGACTGGTCGAATAATCCAGTTGCTAACCATCTGATACTAACTGGATTGATTACCACTGTTGGAGGCGTTCCAATTGATTTGGGAATGCCGGGTTGGATAAATTTCAAAGCTTGTGAAAAAGCAGGTTTATTCGATCTATGATTAGAATAAACTGTCTATTAGCCCATCGATATCCTGTGGTTTTCCACAATACCTGCATCTCAATTCAAGTGGCTCTCGCTTGGTTACAATGAGTCTGTGAGGCAATGGCTCTCTAGGGTTGATTGTTATACAATTCGAAAATGTACACCTTGCAACATTAACAACTTCCTCTGTTAGATTTATTTCCAATTTTTCCGCAACAGTATATGCTCTTATTATGGCAACTGAAGCATCTGGAGCAACCAGTGAAAGTTTGTCAAGTTCGCCCTGTGTTAACTCTCTATCCTCAACTTTGATTATATCCTTCCCACCCATTTTCTTAGATGGCACATTCATAACAAGTGAAACAGGATTGGACATGTCTCCAGCAATGCCTAGCATCTTTAGGACTGACAGTGCTTTTCCTGCAGGAATGTGATCTATAACAGTCCCGTTTTTGATTGCAGTAACTCTGCGCATGTTTCCTTCCTGGCTCATATTATCCCTCCTGCTTTTTCTACATCCGCTGGAACTTCGACTCCCAGAAGTCGACACATCAACGCCATTCTTGCTACAACTCCGTTAAACGCCTGTTCAAAGTAACAGGCATGTCGAGTTGAATCAACTGAGGGATGTATCTCATCTACTCTTGGTAAAGGATGCATGATTATCATATCGGGCTTAGCTACATCCAAGTCCTTAGCATGTAA